>Ga0111175_1052_pt1 | contig 22052 bp, 14 predicted proteins | sample DeeMarSWOR324_28_FD_80228 | JGI IMG/M metagenome (GOLD analysis project Ga0111175, IMG submission 80228) | Bacteroides sp. SM23_62
TCCCTGTCCATCACCCTCTGGAGCCTTGCCGGCATGGCTCACGCACTGGCCCGGTCTGTTTTTGGATTTGGCCTGGCCCGCTTTATCCTGGGCATCGGTGAAGCTGCCAATTTTCCTGCCGCCGTAAAGACAGTGGCCGAATGGTTCCCCAAAAAGGAACGGGCCTATGCAACGGGATGGTTCAATGCCGGCTCCACGGCCGGAGCGATTACTGCTCCGCTCATTGTTCCGCTTTTTGCATTGCATTTGGGATGGAAATGGGCCTTTATCATTACCGGAGCCCTGGGTTTCATCTGGTTGTTTTTCTGGTGGCTGTACTATCACAAACCGGAACTGCATCCAAAACTGGGTAAAGAGGAGTACCGGTATATCCGGCAGGATGGAGAGGATACTTCTGAATCTACCCCATGGGGCCGGCTGCTTCCCTTGAAATCTACGATAGGACTCGCTCTGACAAGGTTTATCAGTGACTGGGTCTGGTGGTTCTTTCTCTTCTGGCTCCCCAAATTCCTGGATGATGTATACGGGATAACACTGAGTAAGATCGGACTGCCCCTGATTGTCATATATTTGGTGTCCAGTGCCGGGGGAATTGCCGGCGGCTGGCTCTCATCAAGGATGATCCGCAGTGGAAATTCCCTTGACGCCGCCCGGAAAACCGTGATCCTGATCTGCGGATTCTGTGCCCTCCCGGTGATCCTGGCCCCGGCGAGCGGGGGACTCTGGATCGCAGTGGCATTGATTGCCCTGGCTGCCTCTGCACACCAGGCCTGGGCCGCTAACATGTTTTCCATCATCTCGGATGTCTTTCCCAGGAACGCTGTTGGTTCTGTAACGGGACTGATAGGTACGGCCGGGGCGATTGGCGGGGCCCTGGCTGCTACCTTTGTGGGCTATATCAGGGAATGGACCGGCAGCTATATGACTATATTTATTATCGCCGGCTCGGTCTATCTCCTGAACTGGCTAATAATAAAAATATTCATCCCCAGGATAGCATCCATTGAACTGAACTAAACACTACAATGATGTCAAAACAGGACCTTTTTGATATTACCCGGCGCGACAGCCAGTCAACACCTGTTGTTCCGGTTAGTGCCGATGAATTTGATTTTGAGGCCTACAGGGCATACGAGCAAAGCACGATTGATTTCTGCCGGGATTTCCAGCAGCGGGATTCCAGCGTTGCCGTCTATCGCCGGATGAGGGTGGCAGCCGTATTTGCCGACGGCTGTGCCGATATGAAAAAGTCTCTCGAATGGCAGCTGGGCGGGCTCCAAAAGAGCATGGAATTCCGGATGGATATCCCTAATTTCATCGAACCCTGGTACGGTATCGGTACCGCTGCAAGTGCTTTCGGACTGGAATACCTCTGGCAGGAAAACCAGGCACCTGCCATCCGTCCTGCCTTCCCGGATACGGAATCTGCCCTCCGGTACCCTGATATCAAACCCATCCGGGAGACGACCATCGGGAAACACACCCTTCGGATGGTTGAGTATTTTAAGGATCAGTCCCGTGGTATATTACCAATATCCCTGTGCGATGTACAATCCCCTCTCAACGTGGCAGGCAATCTCATCGAGATCAATAACTTCCTCATGGATACCATGGTAAATGTCGATCTTGTAGGAGAATTTCTCAAGCTTCTTGGTGGATTGATCGCCGATTTTACCGCCGAACAGTTAAATATCCTGCAGGACCAGGTTGTCTGGCCTGGGCATGGTTTCCCCTCCTCCAGGGTATTCAGCGGTTTTGGATCGTCCGATGATAACATTCTCATGATCACACCTGAAGCCTACCATGATCTGGCGATACCCTCCCTGGAAAGGATGTCGGGCGCCTTCGGTGAACCAGTATTCCACTCCTGCGGGAACTGGTCAGAACGGGCAGATGTTGTCAAGCAGATACCCGGTTTGAGTATGGTGGATGGCGCTTTTACCCCTCAGACAGATCCGGATCCCAATCCGCCTGAACCGATCCGGGATGCTTTTGCCGGCACGGGGATAACCGTTTGTGCCCGCATGGTCGGCGACCCGGAAAGCATCAGGTCAACCATCCAGAGGCTCTGGCACCCGGACCTGAAACTCATTGCCGTCACCTATTGCCAGGATCCCGAAGAACAACTCAGGGCCTATGAGTTCATTCATCACCATTGTATCTGATGTCTTTGATTACTGGTTTTTCTCGATTACCTCACCTGTTTTTACATCCTTGAGAATTCTTTTTGTCTTGCCGTCAGGCATTGTCTCATCCTTGATAAGCAAATATTTACCATCGATCAGCGGCCTGGAAGCTGCTTCCTCTTCATCTCCTGTTTTTCCTCTCCAGTCTTCGATCTCAACCGGCTCCCATCGTTTGGTCCTGGCTGATCTGTAGCAGGCATCAATAATGGCATTGACCACATAACCATCATAAAAGGTTTCCATCGGGCTGGTCCCCTCTTCAAAGGCCTTGAACATGTCCTGGAACATATGGGTGTAACCCAGCGCATTCACCTCATCTCCTACGGGGAAGAGCCAGCCCTTGTCGGATTCGGCTTTCTCTGCGATATAACCGCCCAATCCTCCCGTTGTGAACATCTCAAAGCCCGTCCGCAACCAGTGGTTGAGCCAGATGGTCCCTTCGGTGCCGGAAATTTCGTCCCGCAGGTCCATGCCTCCCCTGAAGGTCCAGTTCACTTCAAACTGGCCGATGGCATTGTTGGCAAACCGTATGAGCCCGATCCCGTGGTCTTCGGCCTCTATGGGATGGACCATCGTATCGGAAGTGCAGATTACCTCTACCGGACGGATATCCTTTCCCACAAAATTGCGGATAATCTCAATGCAATGGCAGCCCATATCCACGATGGCACCGCCACCGGCCTTTTCAAGGTCCCAGAACCAGTCTGAATGCGGACCCGGATGGGTTTCGCGGGACCTGACCCAGAGGATCCTGCCCAGTGCCCCCTGTTGGACTGAGGCCACTGCCTTCAATGTTTTAGGCATGTAGACCAGGTCTTCCAGGTAACCGGCAAAAATGCCGGCTTTCTCAACCGCATCCAGCATTTCCCTGGCTTCAGCCAGATTGCGGCCCAGTGGTTTGGTGCAGACCACGGCTTTTCCTGCTGCTGCACACATGAGCACTGCCTCCTTGTGCAGATAATTGGGAAGGCCGATGACCACAAGGCTGGTTTCGGGATCATTGATCGCTTCTTCCATGTTGTCGGTAGCCCTGGATATATCCCACTCCCGGGCAAATTTTTCCGCCGATTCCCTGGGCAGGCCACAGACCGTCCGTATGCGATCGCGTCCCCGTATGCCATGTATGGTCATGGTGTAGAAGCCCCCGATAAAACCGGTCCCAAGCAAGGTGATTTGATGTCCGTTTTTCATGAGTTTTGTTTTGTCAGTTTTTACTATCTTAAGATAAAAATCTTTTAGCATTGGTACAATGATAAACCTGAAAAGAACCCAAAGAATTTTAATGCATACCAGTATCTTCATCCTGCTCATTCCCTGTTTGATCTCTGCCCAGGAATGGAATAGCCTGGACAACCAGAAGATAGATGGCTACAGGGGCATCTGGTTTGAACTCAACCAGAAGTACGGGCACGGGGACAAATATAGCGGTGGACTCGGCACCTATACGGCCAAGCATATTCCCCTGGCCATTTATGCCCCGGCAGTCGACAAGACATTCTTTGTATACGGGGGTACCACAGGGAGGGACCAGAGGCATTTGCTGTGCATGATCGGCGAGTATGATCACAAGGCTCACCTGGTCTCCAGGCCAACCGTGGTTTATGACAAACTGGGTGTGGATGATCCGCATGACAATCCTACCCTTATGATAGATGATGATGGCTATATCTGGGTTTTTGTCAGCGGCAGGGGAAATCTCAGGAAAGGCATCAAACTGAGGAGCAATGAACCTTATGATATCAATGCATTCTCACAGGTTTGCTCGGAGGTGTTTGCTTATCCCCAGATCTGGAATACGAAAAACGGTTTTTTTCATTTTTTCACCAAGTATACAGGTGTCAGGGAACTGTATTTTGAAACCAGCAGTGATGGTTATACCTGGACCGAAGATGCCATGCTGGCGGGGATCAAGGAAAGCCCGGTCAAAAAAAGCGGGCATTACCAGGTCAGCAGTCATTTCAATGATGGTGCCATCATCGGGACATTTTTCAACAGGCACAGGGATGGTCACCCTGACACCAGAACCGATCTCTATTATTTGCAAACCAGGGATTTTGGCCGGACCTGGGAAGACATTCATCAAAAACCGGTGTGTCTGCCATTGACGGATGTGGACATCCCCCAGCGGATCATCGATTACCAGTCAATGAACAGGAATGTCTACATGAAAGACATGGGCTTTGACCATAAGGGTAACCCTGTCTGCCTTTATATCACGAGTGGTGGACATGAACCCGGTCCTGAGAATCTACCATATCAGTGGAAAGTCACACACTGGGATGGCACAGATTGGAAAAGCCATGACATATGTGAGTCTGACCATAATTATGACATGGGAAGCCTTTTTGTAGGTGACAGCAGCTGGAAAGTGGTTGGACCCACAGGAACAGGACCACAGCCCTGGGGCACAGGCGGGGAAATTGCCATATGGAGCTCCGAGAACAAGGGCAGGGACTGGGTTAAACTGCGGGATGTAACCATGAAAAGTAAATTGAACCATTGTTATGTCAGACGGCCGCTGAATGCCAGGGCACCATTCTGTTTCTTCTGGGCTTCGGGACATGCCCATGAATTCAGTATCTCGGAATTGTATTTCGGGGACCTTAACGGAGACGTCTGGAAATTGCCGTATGTCATGAAAGAGGACTATGAGAAACCGGAGAAAATTGAATTTTAGGATAAATTAACATCGCCATTGACAATAATGCTTAATTTCAAAAAAAAATAATGCCATGAGGATTTATTTGTTGATCCCGGCAATCATTGCCATCAGTCTGGTTTCCTGTTCGCGGCAAGAAACAAGCAAGCAACCCAACATTGTAATTATGTTCCTTGATGATTCCGGCTGGTCAGATTTTGAACCTTTTGGAGAGGTAGCCATAAAAACACCCAATGTCACCCAGTTGGCCAGTGAGGGCTGCGCCTACCGGAATTTCTATGTCCCCCAGGCGATCTGCTCCGCCTCCCGGGCCGCCCTTTTGACCGGCTGCTTTCCAGGAAGAACAAAGGTCTTCGGAGCACATGGTCCGAAAGCACGGGGACTCGAAACTACATTCGCAACCATGGGCGAGGTTTTCGGGTCAGCAGGTTATGCTACGGCCGTTTTCGGGAAATGGCATTGCGGGGACCAGCCAGAGACCCGCCCCCAGGCACGTGGGTTTGATGAATCCTGCGGGCTGATGTATTCCAACGACATGTGGAAATACCATCCCGAGAACCCGGAATACTGGGGAAGATATCCTCTCCAGTTCTGGGAGAACGGCGAAGTTACTATCGAAGAGGTAACACATCAGGATCAAAAATACCTGACCCGCTGGTATACCGAGCATGCCGTGGATTTTATCAACCGCCATAGTGATCAGCCTTTCCTGTTATACGTCCCCCACTCCATGCCCCATGTTCCTATCTTCTGTAGTGATCAGTTCGAAGGTAAATCCGGCAAGGGTCTGTACTGGGATGTCATCCTGGAACTGGACTGGAGTGTCGGGCAGATCAACAAGGCATTGAAAAAGAATGGGCTGGAGAAAAATACCATCTTTGTCATCACCTCAGATAACGGTCCCTGGATCTCCTATGGCAACCATGCCGGCCAGACACCTTTCCGGGAAGCCAAGGGTACATCCTTCGACGGGGGTGTCCGGTCTGCCTGTATCATCAAGTACCCGGGGCATATCGAAGCAGGTACCACCTCATCATCAGCATTCTGCACCATAGACCTGCTACCCACCCTTTGCCATGTGTCAGGAGTCCCGCTGCCGGAAAATGAGATTGACGGGAAGAATGTCTGGGGACTCATGCAGGGTAAACCTGGTGCAGATAATCTGCGGGATTATTATGCCTTTTCAACCGGCAGCAGATTCGAGGGGATTCTGAGCGGGGACGGCAGATGGAAGCTTCACCTGCCGCATCCCTACAGGTCCCTGTCAGAAACCGGGAATGATGGTATGGCGGGGAAATACATACAGGAAACGATCGATACTGCCCTGTACGATATGGAGGATGATCCGTATGAATCGGAAAATGTCCTTAACGATTATCCGGAGATTGCCAGGGAACTGATCCGCATGGCAGAGAAGCACAAAAGCAGGTTTTATAGGGAATGAGCCGGTATTATAGGCCTGCCTGCTGAAATGGCTCCATTGTCACCTCACCCGGGGGCAGAATTTCCGGCTCCCCTTCCAGATAACCATGCTTTTGAAGGAACAGATCGGTCAGATACAGGGTCCATTCCAACCAGGGTGACTGGTTAAAGAAGCCATGTTGCTGTCCCGTGGCAGTCCACAATTCAAGCCGGGTTCCAAGGGAACCTGCCTTATCCAGGGAACGAATGGCCCCTTCAATTAACTTATCTTCTGTCCCGAAAAACATGATCCCCGCAGGCATCTCGGAACTGATCCAGTTTATCGGTGAGATCATTTCGACCATTTTTTCATCCCCGATCCTCTCAAGATGCCGTTCCGGGGTAGTCTCCATGACAGGATTATACAGGACCATAATATCAGGCTTTGAAGAAACGGAATGATCCTCTCCCTCTGCCTCCAGTCCCTCGACCAGGGTCGCACAGGCTGCCACATGACCGCCGGCGGATCCCCCCGAACCTACGATCATGTCCGGATTGACACCAAGCATCCCGGCATTCGCCCGGACCCAGCGGATGGCGCTTTTACCATCTTCAACACACTTGTCAGGGGATGTCCCGTGTCTCGACAGCACACGGTAGTCAGCCCTGACGGCAACCATTCCCCGCTTGGCAAGGTAGGTTGCCTGCCTGCTGAAATGTTCAATCGTTCCGCCTTTCCAGCCTCCCCCGAAAAAGAATACAATGGCGGACCTCGAGTCCGAGGCTGTCCAGTTATGAGGATAGTCGAAATGCAGTTTTAAGTCCCCTTCGGGGGTTTGTTTGTAAACGATGCTGTCTGGTTGTCCCAACAGCAGGCTACATGACAGCAAGCCAAGAAGGAGAAGCATGTGCCGGTTTTTCATTTTTTTGATGGTTGGATTAATCGGTTTGCTGAGCAGAAGATATGACAATAGGTTCACTGAATGCTGATTCCAGGCCGGACCAGTTCTCCATCCTGATCCGGTATGTATAGGTGCTGTCAGGATGCAGGCGATAATCCACGAACTCCATCTTTGTCGGGATCCATTCATCGACATTCTCATAGAGTGCCTCGGGACCGGGTTCATCACCGTAATTGCCATACTGGAAATTCTTTTTTACATAATCGTCATTGATCCCGGCATATTTCTTGATCATTTGGCCGTTACGGAAGAGGTAAAACTGTTTGATCCCGCTTTCCAGGTCGGCATCTGCCTTCCATACAATGTGAACGGAACTTTTCCCCAGGAACTTGTACGATAGGTCATACGGAGCCTCAGGCGGGGTGGTATCGGTGACCCAGCCCGTTTGTACATATTCCTGCCAGATGCGGGCGAAATCCCCATCCGGCAGCCAGACCCTTGCCAGTGGATCACCTTCGAATCCTTCCCTTTCAGTGATCTCAAAACTGCCAGTATCACCCAGCCATGAATTTTCCATCCTAATTTTCTTGAGTGTCTCATGCTCCCCTGCAGGAAGCCGCATTTCAAAACATACATTAAAAAATGGAATGGTAAGCAACCTGGAATTCCCGCATTCATGCCCGGTTACCGGATCGGGTGCCAGCAACCACGGGGCATTCCGCTCCCTTCCGCCGGGATAGTAGGTGAGACCGTTCAGGCGGGACGGCTCCTTATGTCCATAATTGAACAAAACCGGTACACTGAAAGAACCGGGATCAGTGACGTGCCAGCCCCCCGAACGGGCCACAACGGCAATGATCCTTTCGGGATGGAGCTGCAGCATGCGGCTTACCCAGAAAGCCCCCCCGGAATGCCCCCAGAGGGCCCAGGGTATTGTTCTCAGTTCAGGGTGCCCTGATTGTTCTGCCAGGTTGTTCAGCGCGGTGTGAAAGGCCCGGTCACTTCCATTCAGGGGATTGTGCCAGCTGGCACAGGAATCCATCTGCTTATAGTGAGTCCCCATCAGGGCACAGTCCCATTTCCTGGCCAATGCCCTCCAGTGATAATCCCATGCCATCAACATCCCGTTTCTTCCGCATCCATGCTGGTGGACAATGAGTCCCCGGAGTTTTTCCGTACCTTCCGGTATCCAGATCCGGTATGCTGCACTGGCGAAAAGATCATCGGGACCAGGCTCCAGTCTGAACTCGAATATGTTATCCATCATACCAGCACCTATATCTGGAGCACAACGCGGAAATAGTAATAATCCGGGTATAAGAACCCTTAAAATAATGGCCATTGGTTTCATACCGTTAATTTGCTTGCACCATATATCTCGAACACGATCCTGAGGTGTTTGGCCTCGAGGGATAAAGGCATGGCGGGTTTCGCACCGTTCAGGACTATATCAAGGAAATGTTCATTGATGGCATAATCGTCATTTACATGCTTCTTCATATTCACTTTAAATGTTTTACTCTTCGCTTTGCCTGCCCCTTCCCGGCCTGTGTAGTAATATTTCACCTCGTTTGGATCCCAGCTCAGATAAGCAAATTTCAATCCCCCTTCAGTCCCATAGATCCTGGTCTCATTTGGCACATCTACATTGGCATGTGTTCCCCTCTCCCAGTAAAACCTGAGTCCGTTGTTGAATTCGAGCATGGAAACTGCATGTTCTTCCACATCGAAGATATCCGTCCCCGGATCTTTCCTGTCAAGCTGGGCCTTTGTAATGGAATTAACGCAAACCAGATCCGGTGTATCCGAAAGGATGCCCAGGTGAAAGGAGAGATCATACAGACCCCAGTCCAGTACCGGTCCCCCACCCGCTATGGACTTGTCCAGAAACCATTTCGCCTGGGGATGGTACTCAATACCCGGCCGGGATTGCCGCAATACAGCGTTGTGATGAATATAATATATCTCACCCAGTACACCTGAATCAATTATTTTTTTCACAAAATGGAATTTGGGCTGCAGGCGGGAGTGCCGGCAGGAAGCAGAAAGTATCACCTGCTCAGGATATTGTTCTGCCAGGGTAAGCATACCCCGAAGTTCTTCTTCACTGATCGAGGCCGGCTTTTCTAGCATGATATGCTTTCCGGCCAGCAGGCAGGCTGTAAAAATTTCAAAATGTGTGGATGGAGGTGTACAGATATAGACAGCCTTTACGTTCGGATCTTCAAGTATTTTATGATAATGATTCGTGCCGTTCGGGATCCCATATTTTTTGAGAACTGATTCCAGGAGCTTTGTATCAAGGTCGGCCAGCCAGCTTACCCTGGACTGTTTCAGCATATGTAGACTCTCAATATGTTTCTGAGCAACCATTCCTGCACCAATGATCCCTATATTCAGCTTAGCCATGATTTATATATTTGGTCATATGTGCGAAGATCAGATTGGTTTTTCGATTACAAAAACTCCGCCAAGGGTAGTGACACCAACCCAGTTTTCTTGAAGCGGGACTATACTCGTAATCTGGAGTCCTTTGAAAACCTCCAGATCGTTCTCAAAAACCAGTCCCCCTTCCCTGTATAAAACCAGTCCTTCATCCGAACCGATCCACAGATCCTCCATATGATCCTGATAGATGGCATGGATGTTCGATCCTCCGAACATTGGTATCTCGTCCCAATTGTCCCCGGTCCCCGACCTGTCGAGTTGATACAGGCCTCCCATGCAGCCCAGCCATCCGATACCCGGAGTATGGACATGGATCGCATTGATGCGCCGGTTCTCCACCGGGGTTCCGGTTGCATAGTTGACTATCGTGCCATTCATGTAAACAGAGAGTCCCTGTTCAGTACCGATCCAGATATCCCCGGAGGGATCTTCGGCAATGGCCGATACATCGTTTGACACAAGTCCAACAGCGGTTGTCAGATCGGTCCAGCCAGCACCTGAATTATCTCCTTCATGCAAGGATATTCCCTTGGGTGTACCAAACCATTTCACACCATGCGAATCGACAAGTATGCACTGGACACGGGCCGAAATAAGGCCCGTCCATATGGTATCATATGCCGAGGCCCCGGAGATGGCATCAACGCCATTCACCAGGAGCCGGTTTACGCCGCCGTCCAGGGTCCCTATCAGTAATTCATTTTCCCATTGCCCGAGACAGCTGACACTATCGTGGGTCAACCATCCGGTACCAACAGAATAGTCGGTCCATCCCGCTTCATTCATCCGTGACAGTCCACTGTACGTCCCGTACCACAATAGTTCGAAGTCCCCGTGCCATTGAGAGGAGACCTCATCGCTGAGAAGACCTGAAGTTCCCTTGTTTAACGACCAGATTCCAAGATGCATCGCTGGTTCTTCTTGCTTACAGGACAATATCACCAGCAGAAATAGCAGGATAATTGCTCTTTTCATATATGACAGGTATAAATTTTAAAAGTAGGGAATAAGTACCAGAAGTGTGTTCAAATGTTTCAACAAAAATCATTGATCCGGCGGGTTTGCGTATTCCTAAAAGGCCCAGTCCGGCTTCGGAAAATTCCGGATGCCTGCATATCTTATGTATGATTCGAAAATGTCTGGATCCTCTCCTACCATCCGGGGATCTCCTGTTTCAACCAGGTAAGCTTCCAGTTTCCTGCGGAGATCCTCCCTGATTTTCTGATATTGCCCGTCTTCTGCGAGGTTGACCAGGCAGTAGGGATCTTTGATGATATCATATAATTCCACTGCCGGTCTAATTGCCGTGGATCGTTCAAAAAGTGGTTTCACCCGGTCATCCGCCCGGTGATCATACATGTACTGCAGTGAGGGCGATCCATCGATATCATGGTAGGCCGGCCCTGGTTCCGGATTACCGTTTTCATCCACACGCTCTGGAGCTCCTGCAGGCCAGCGTTCGGGTTTAAGGTTCAGGATGAACAGGAAATCCCGAGTGCGGATGGCCCGTTGTGGATAACCCAGGTTGTTCCACCGCGAGGAACTATGCCTCTCCCTGGAAGAATAAACTGCAGCAGGGCTCCTTTCAACCACACCATCTTCCCCGGATGCCAGGATGTTCAGGAGGCTCTTCCCGGACATCGGCAGCATGCCCATTTCCAGGTCACTGCCTGCCAGTTCCAGGATGGTGGGTGCAAAATCGACGAAAGAAACAGGATCTTCCACAATCTGACCGGGGACAATGCACCCCGGCCAGGCCATGGCCAGGGGAAGGTGGATCCCGTATTCATATGTGTTGGCCTTGGCCCTTGGAAAAGGCATCCCGTTATCGGAGGTCACCATGACCAGGGTGTTCTCAAGATCTCCTTTTGCCTCAAGGTATTCCAGCATATGTTGAAGATGAAGGTCAAACCATTCAATTTCCAGTGCATAATCCAGCAGGTCGCCACGGATGGTATCCGCATCCGGGAGAAAACCGGGTACCACTGCTTCAGCTCTTTGCTTTCCGCTGCGGATCCCCGAGTTCTGTTCATAAACCCGGTGGGGTTCGAATGCCCCGTACCAGAAAAAGAATGGCTGGTCAGGATTTTTCTCCAGATAAAAGGCCTTGAAATTTTCAGCGTAATTATTTCTGCTGATACCATTCGCCTGAGGTCCGTCGCGAGAATCGTCACCATAATGGATATCATTGTATGCAGGTCCGACAGGATTCCTTGTTCGGCCGCTGATCTTCCAGTTGAAGGGGTCGCATCCCTTGCCGGTATATCCGATGTGATAGCCCGATTTCTCCAGCATATCAGGAAATGTCACAAATTTCACGGGATATTCAGCCTGATGCTGCCCGGCATGCTCATTCTGCCAGGGATACCTCCCGGTCATCAGTGAGGACCTGGATGGGGCACAGCCGGGGGAAGGAGCAATGCAGTTCATGAACAGGATGCCCTCCTCAGCAATTTTATCGAAGGCGGGCGTATTCACCCAATCCGCACCATATGCACCACAATGCGGAAAAGACTGGTCGTCACTGATGGCGATCAGGATGTTGGGACGGGATCCTTTCAATCCGGCTGTTCTGTCCCTTTGCTGGTCACAGGATGAGATCAGGACAAGGGCCGGCACGACCAGGCAGCAGGCCGTTTTAATAATCTGATTATGATTCATTTATGGATTACTTAAATGCTGTCCAGTGTATTTCCTCCGTTCCGTAAGACATGGCGGTTATTCAGCCTTCTACATGGTCCCCCAATCCCTGTTTGGTTCCGGTCCCAGTTCCAGCTCCAGTTTCCCTCCACGGACCAGTTCATCATGCATGAACCAGAACTGTTTGTGGATCTTCCCGTTCAGGCGGACGGATTGAATATACTTTTTTTCTGCGGAATTATTCCGGGTTTTGATCTCAAATGATTTTCCGGGATAATAATTGGGGTCCAGGTGGATGGTGATCCGGGTGTGACGGATTCCCTGTCAAAAGGGAATCCCGGTTTATTGGCCTCCATGCCCAGGTGGCCCCTGAATGGACCGCTGGTGGGCATGACCGGTATGCCGGCCATCTGCCAGGCATGGATATGGCTGAAGCAGCGTACATGAAGGGAATCATACATGTATCCGGAATTCCAGGTTCCCTGTACCCAGGTATCGGGACTCAGATTTACCATTCCGAAAGGGCGGCAGGCAGAGGAAAAATAGATCCATCTTGACTTATGGCTGTCGATCAATGGATTTACATAATCTACCGGACGCAGGCCATGGGAGGTGCTGCAGGTCATGCATACCAGGGAAAGGCATAGTACGGGCGATATTCTTTTTATGTCAGGTTTTGATCTCATGGCTGGAGTTTATTTCTTAAATATACAATCTCCTTGCTGATAAATGACAGGTAAAATATTGATAAATGGCAGGTAAAATATTATGAAAATCCCGGTTAAGCCCGGGCTGGTGAAATGGATTCTTCTGATTATATTTACATGTAAGTGATTGAAAGCTCAAACCAAAACCTATGAAGCACATTTTTCTTCCTGCAATGCTGTTCTGTATCCTCAACCTGTACGCCCAGGAGATACCCTTCGAAAACATCATCATTGACAATAATGCTTCTGGTCACCGGGAGATCGCAGACATCGACGGGGATGGCCTGAATGACATCGTGGCCGTGAACCAGGACCTGAAAGGGAGTCGCCAGATTGTATGGTACCGGTATCCTTCATGGGACAGAAATGTCATAGTAAGACTGGATGCATTCCAGGATTTTCCACGATACCGGGCCTGTGACATGGAAGTTGCGGACATCGACCTGGATGGATATCCGGATATCCTGGGAAGGATAGGATTGAACAATGACCTGGACGGGACCATCTGCTGGTTTGAGCACCCGGGAAAAGGAAAGCTTTCCTGTTCCACTACCTGGGTAAGGCATGATATAGGTGAAACCGAGTATATCAAAGATTTCGAGGTAAGGGATCTCAACCAGGATGGATTGCCCGACATTGTTGCCCGGTCCAATACCAATGTTTACCTCTACTTCAATAATAGAAGATCGTGGCAAAAGAAAACCATCCCCGTACACCATCACGAAGGGATGGAAGCCGCGGACCTTGATGGTGACGGGGATGAGGATATTGTGCTGAATGGTTTCTGGCTTGAGAATCCCGATGATCCGCTGGGCCGGGATTGGCCCGAACACAATATCGATAAGAAATGGTATACGCAGAACACCCGCAACTGGCAGGATAATAATGGTAAGGTTACGGTGGCGGATATGAACCTGGATGGGCGCCCTGATGTGCTGCTGGCCCATTCCGAAAAACCCGGTTACCCGGTATCCTGGTATGCAGCCCCGGTTGATCCGAAAAAAGATCCCTGGACGGAGCATGTCATCGGCTGGATGGATAAATGCCATAACCTGAAAGTGGCGGATTTTGATCTTGACGGGGACCCGGATGTGATGGCCGGCACACTTCCCAATTACCCCCATGAAGCACCGCACCATTTCGGGATCTATGTAAACCGGTACAATGCCATACACTGGCAGTGGCAGGAGCTCACTGAATCAGGGAATTACAGTGCACAGGCAGGGGATATTGACAATGACGGGGATATGGATATCGTGGGACTCCGTAACCATGACAGGCCGCCCATTGAATTATGGATGAACCTGTCGGCAGACCAAACCCCGGATAGGGAAAAATCAGATACAGTAACCGGCCCGGAAACAAACCTGCCGGATGATATACTAAGCCTTGACAAATGGACCTATATCCAGGTGGATAACATGCGAACCCGTTTTGCCGGCAGAACCAGCGGGGATGGATACTGGTTCGGCCTTGCCATGGGAGACCTGACCGGGAACGGGGATATGGATATAGCGGCAGGTAAGTGGATTTACAAGAATCCGGGTGAACAGATGGATTCTAAATGGGAGAGGCATGAGCTTGGTGACAACCTTGATGCACTGCTGATACTGAATGTGGATGATGATGAAAAGCGCGATCTCATAGCCGCCAAATGCAACCGCCAGTACTGGATAGAGGTCATGGGAGTGGACCGGGACCAGTTCATGATCCATCAGATCGGGAGCCTTCCGGTCTGTAACCATGGCACCAGTACCCAGGGATACAACCAGGCCCAGATCATTCCCGGAGGCAGGCAGGAAATTCTCCTGAACGCAGAGGGGGTTTATTGCCTTATCATCCCTGATGATCCCGTAGCCGGGGAATGGCCTTCCATGACACTGCTGGAGAGCGGCAGTAACGGGGAATGGCTGAGTGCGGGTGATATTGACGGGGACGGGGACCAGGATGTATGTCTTTTCCTTCAGAATCCCAAGGATGAGGACAGGGACATAAACCGGGTCACCTGGCTCGAGAATCCGGGATCCGTTAAGGAGCAATGGATACCCCATATAATCGGATTAACCAACCATCACGGTGACAAAGTCGTCCCTGCAGATGTCAACGGGGACGGAAGGCTGGACCTGGTGGTGACCGAGGAGAGGTGGCCCGGACTGGATCCCGATGCGGGTATGTACTGGTTCGAGGCGCCTGAAAACCCGGTCCACTGGAACTGGAGCAGGCATCACATTGTTACCCAGTATTCCATGAACAACCTGGATGTGGCCGATCTGGACCAGGATGGCGATCCGGATATCGTTACCTGTGAACACAAGGGACCAGCAGAGCAGCTGCAGGTCTGGGAGAATGATGGCCATGGTAACTTCTTCCTGCATATCATCGACAAAGGAAAGGAAAGCCATGCCGGGGCCAGGCTGGCAGACCTTGACCGGGATGGTGACATGGACATTGTCAGCATTGCATGGAATGATTTCGAATTCCTTCATATCTGGAGAAACGATGCCATTCTGAATAACTGGCATGGCAGGTCTAACCCTGTACCGCTCGGATTTGGACCGGAAGGGGAATATCGCTATTACCTTCCCGTAACCATTACCGCTGAGGAACAGGATTTTGTCAATAAAATTGTTGAGATTGACCTGGACCTGGAGAAATTCGAAAAGGAAATTAATGATTTCCGGACCATCGATGCAGGATCCTTGCGGGTGTTTGAGACCAATGAAACAGGAAAGATCATTGATGAGACGGTTTTGTACCAGTATGAAAGGGATCCTGACAATGCCAGGCAGGGCAGCCTGGTATTCCGGGTTAAGGGCCGTCTGAATAAAGGCAGCCAAAGGTTTTTCAGGATTATGATGGGACCCGAGGGGGGATACTTTATCAACCCGGTATTTACGAAGGTCGTCGATTTCGATAACCATATTCCGCATCAGGGCCAGCGAAGCTACCAGGTAAAGACACCGGGGGGCACCTACCTGTATCACAGCAGCGGGGCCGGTTTTGCCAGCCTGATCGACAGGGAGGGCAATGACTGGATCAGCTACAAGCCAGGCGGCGGTTCTGCCGGGGAGTACCGCGGAATCCCGAATATCCGTCCTGCCGGTTTTCATCCAGGGCAAGAGAACCTGGTAAGCCGGATCATCCATAGCGGTCCCGTGAAACTCACCTTTGAATCTGAAACAGAAGATAAAAAATGGGCCTGCCGCTGGGAAGTGTACCCGGACTATGCCACCATGACCCTGCTGAAAAAAGATACGGGTAACTACTGGTTGCTTTATGAGGGAACACCTGCCGGAAAACTAGATGTTGACCGGGATTACTGGGTGCAATCCAATGGTTTTCGGCGTCCGGTGTCGGTGGATTGGTCGGGCGTGCTTCCGGATCCGGAATGGGTCTGGTTCGCGGATGAATCATGCAACCGTGTACTGTACCTTGCCAAACATGAACATGATCAGCATCCAGACCAGTTCTGGCAGATGCAGGGTAACATGACAGTATTCGGATTTGGGAGGAAACCCCATGAGAATCCTGGTACCTACATGGAGGAAGTACCTGTTCACCTGACCATTGGTTTTGCAGAAAGCACTGATTACAATGAAATCAAGTCCGTCATCCGGGCGGCAGTGATGAAACCAGCAATAAAGGCCGGTAAAATTCAAAAACTAATACAATGATCACATCAAATACACTGATCCGAAATTACAGTCCATGATGATTAAAAAACCAAAATGCAGGAAAACAAGATGCATCATTGGCAGATTGGTCCATCTCCTTATGATTCTTTTGCTGTTGGCTTGCACTTCAAAAGAAGTGGATCCTCCTGACCCACTGTACCCGGTACCTACAGAACGCCAGATGGCCTGGCATGAAATGGAACAATATGCCTTTGTCCATTTTACCACGAATACATTTACGAACAAGGAATGGGGGTATGGTGATGAAGATCCTGCCATATTTAATCCAACAAGCTTCGATCCGGAGCAATGGTGCAGGGTTTTCAAGGAAGCAGGCCTGAAGGCGGTGATACTGACCTGCAAGCACCACGACGGGTACTGCCTTTGGCCCAGTGCGTTTACTGAACATTCAGTAAAGAAGAGTCCCTGGAAAGAAGGCCAGGGAGATGTGGTGAAGGAAGTCCGCGATGCATGTGATAAGTATGGACTGAAATTTGGGATCTATCTTTCGCCGTGGGACCGGAACCATGCAGATTATGGCAGTGAGGAATATGTGCAATACTACAGGGACCAGCTTAAAGAGATCTTCAGCAGCTATGGTCCGGTTTTCGAGATGTGGTTCGATGGTGCCAATGGTGGTACAGGATACTATGGAGGAGCAGATGAAAGAAGGAACATTGATAAAAAAACCTATTATGACTGGCCAACAACCCTTGAAATGGTGCGATCGATGGAACCGGAAGTGATCTTTTTCAGTGATGCGGGACCAGATATCCGGTGGTGCGGGAACGAGCAAGGATATGTAGGTGAAACGAACTGGAATACCATCAGTACCGATACATTGTATGCCGGAAAGGGAGGCATTACTGAATTGCTGAACTCAGGTTCGGAAGATGGTGATCAATGGTTACCGGCCGAAGTTGATGTTTCCATCCGCCCGGGGTGGTTCTACCACGCCGACGAAGATGAGAAGGTTAAAACACCGGAAGCATTGTTTGATATCTATCTGAGCTCTGTTGGCAGGGGATCAAACCTCTTACTGAACATTCCCCCTGACAGGCGGGGACTTTTGCATGAGCATGATGTGGAAGCGCTAACCGGATGGAAAAAACTCCTGGATAAAGCCTTTATGCATAACCTGGCCTTCCATAAAAAGGTAACCGCAGATAACATAAGGGGTAATAATAAGAAATATGCTGCACTGAATATCACGGATGGAGATAAGGAAACCTACTGGGCAACCGACGATGAAGTGACTGCTGCAGCAATAACCATAGACCTGGAAAAAGAGACGGATATTAAATATATCTTTGTCCAGGAATACATCAAATTAGGCCAGCGTGTAAGGACATTTGATGTCGAAGTTGACAAGGACGGCGAATGGAAGAAAGTGGCTTCGTCAACCACCATCGGCTATAAAAAAATCCTGCGATTGAGTCCCGTATCAACCTCAAAGGTCAGGATCAAGATAACCGGGGCCAGGGCTTGTCCATTGATTTCTAATATTGAGATTTATTAATTTTATTGAGCTAGCTTTTTCACATGAATCTATTCAATGGAGACCTGATCACTCTTAGATCCGGGAAAAACTTACCAGATTTAACCAGCCAGACATCAGATTGTTTGAACCAGTTACAATCATGCTTAGTTAAAAGAGATCTGACTTCCAATGCTGTTTACAAAATCATCCTGTTCCTGAATAATCAGTCCCAGGAACCCCAGGCAAATCATATCCAGTACCTCACAGAACGCATTAAAAAAGAACTGCATGAGGAAATCCTGGTTATACCATTGTTCCAGGCTCCACTGGAATGCGATCTGTTGATGGAGGTACATTATCATGCATCGCCTGGATGGAAGCGCAGTTTTTTCATGCATAGCGCCGGTAGTGTTATTGTATTCAGCCGCAATGGTTTATCTGTTGCGACTGGATATTCAACTTCCAATAATGGCGATTGTAAAACAGATGCGAGCCTGGCATTTAAAACCCTTCAGCAGCTGCTGGACGAGACAGGGTTCAAAATCTCTGATATCACCCGGCAATGGAATTATATTGAAGGTATTCTTACCATTAAGGAAAGTCATCAGAACTACCAGTCTTTCAATGATGCCAGAACCAAGTTCTACCGGGATCACTTCAGGGAAAGGGGATATCCTGCTGCCACTGGCATAGGAATGAAGGCCGGAGGAGTCTTGATTGAATATATAGCCATCAAAGGCAACACATTTAAAAATGTACCCATTGATAATCCTGTACAGATCCCTGCCCATAAATACCATCAGGACTGTCTAAAGGGCCTTCCGACTGGAAACAGGAAAACCACCCCGAAATTTGAGAGGGGCCGCTATGTCTCCCTCCAGGGAGAAGAAATAATTTTTGTCTCAGGCACTGCAGCAATTTCAGGAGAAAAAACAGCAGATCCCGGAGATGCAGAACAGCAGACCAGGATCACCATTGATAATATAGACAGGCTGGTATCAGAGGATAACCTGGCGAAAAACAATATCCCATCCGGCGATCTCAAATTCAATTACCTGAGGATCTATGTGAAGGAAAAGAAAGATTTTAAAAAGGTGAGGGAAATATGTAACAACAGATACGGGAATGTCCCCATTGTCTGGCTCCAGGCAGATATCTGCAGGGATGATCTTATGGTTGAGATTGAAGGGACATTAATATAATTGAGAAGTAATCATTTGGAACAGACCTATAAACCTTGGATAAAATGAAATATGCTAACCATTTACGCTTACCCATCCTGTTGATGGGCATAACATTCCTCTGCTCATGCTCCGGGTTAAGAACACCCGAACTCCCACCGCCCAATATCCTCTGGATTACGGCCGAGGACATCGGTCCTTTTTTAGGCTGCTATGGGGATCCCAATGCCATTACTCCAAATCTTGACAGACTTGCTTCCGAAGGAGTGATATATCAAAACGCCTTTGCCAATGCACCGGTCTGTGCACCGGCACGCTCAACCATTATTACGGGCATGTACCCACCGGGATTAGGTACCCAACATATGAGGAGCACGAACGAGGTCCCGGATTTTGTACGCCTGTATCCCGGCTATCTGAGGGATGCAGGGTATTACTGCACAAACAACCGCAAAAAGGATTACAACCTGATAGAAAAAACTGAGGAATGGGATGAATCCTCAGGAACTGCCCATTATAAAAACCGGGCACCCGGACAGCCTTTCTTTGCCATATTTAATTTCACGGTATGCCATGAAAGCTGTATTCATCAAACCATGGAGAAGCTGATACACGATCCTGCTGCCATGGACATCCCTCCCTACCACCCGGATGTTCCTGAGGTCCGTCATGACTGGGCCCAGCATTATGATAAGATCACCATGATGGATACGCTGGTGGGGAATGTACTTACTGAACTGGAAGCATCCGGACTGGCTGATAGTACCATTGTCTTCTTTTACGGGGATCATGGCGGTATCATTGGCCGCAGCAAGCGCTTCATGTATGTGACAGGACTCAGGGTGCCCATGATAGTCCGGGTTCCGGAGGCCTACAAGCACCTGGCACCGGGAGGAGCAGGTTCCGAGACGAAGCAAATGGTCAGTTTCATAGACCTTGCCCCCACCCTGCTCAACATTGCAGGGATTCCCATCCCCGATTACATGCAGGGAAATGCCTTCATGGGACCGGACCAGCCAGGTGCCTCACCCTATGTCCATACCTTCCGGGGGAGGATGGATGAACGCTATGACTTCTGCCGGGGCACCTTCAGTGAAGACTTCCATTACATCATCAACTATATGCCCCACCGTATCTATGCGCAGCATGTTGAATATCTATGGAGGGCACCTTCCATGCGGGCCTGGGAGAAGGCCTACCTGAATGGTGAATGCAATCCGGAACAGAGCCGGTTCTTCCAGACCAAACCATTCGAAGAGCTGTATGACCGGAATGCCGATCCCTGGGAAGTCAACAACCTGGCAGCTGATCCTGCCTATGCTGATGTGCTTGGAGAATTGAGGGGCGCAACCCGCGACTGGCAATTAACCATCCGGGATGCAGGATTTGTGCCTGAGGGTCTTTTGAAGGAGATTAATTCCGGCGGAACGATATATGACTATACCAGGACTGAGGCATACCCCCTGGAAAAAATACTGGAAACAGCCACCATGGCCGGAGCCGGGGACCCGGGCAATATCCCGGAATTAAAATCCAGGCTGATGGATGCCAATCCCATAATACGTTACTGGGCTGCAACAGCCGGGATCATCATGGGTGAACAGGCCTCAGACATGATCCCCGAGCTTGAAAAAGCCCTTGGGAATGAGCTCTCCGAAGTCCGTATAGCAGCTGCTGAAGCACTCTTTGGAATGGACAGGCAGGATACAGCCATGGAGGTGTTCCGGAAAACCCTCTTCCACGAGACACCTGAAACGGTTTTGTTTACCATCAATGTTTTGCAGGAGCTGGGACCGGAGGCACTCGTCCCTGCCCTCCCCGAACTTCAAAAGGTGAAGGAGAACAATGAAAACAATTATGTCGACCGGGCCGTCGAATTTGCCCTGGAGACGATAGCATCATTTTAAACGAAAAATAATTAACCATGCGAATTGTCCTGATTCAATTAGGTTTCCTCGGTTTCCTGCTGGCATTGCACTCATGTTCCCTGTTCCGGGATAAGGCAACCGTATCAGAGCAGACGAATGGCACCTGGATTTTTAAGATGGGACCCGCCCGGCTGATTGTCGACCCAAACGATGGTGCCAAAGATATTTTCCTGCTCATCGGGGATACTGAGTACATTACCGGCAAAGAGGTGCGGAAGGAATACTACGGCAGTTCACTCTGGATAGCTCCGCAGAGTAGATTCTGGCCACAGCCCAAAGCCCTTGATTTCGGAAAGTACAGCGTAAGCAAGTTAGAAAATGGCATACGCTGCAGAAGCCAGCTTGACGAGACAAATGGCCTGTCATATGAGAAGATGATCATTGCTGATGCCACGAAACAGGCATTCATCCACCGGTATACCATCAGCAATCAATCTGATTCCTCGATAGTTCTTGCCGCATGGGAGGTGACCAGGCATCCCAAGAAGGGCATGAGCCTTTTTCCTCATGGTGATACATCTGCTCCCGGGACCCGCTACCTGGATGCCTCCATTCCAATGACCCTTAGCGACGGAATGGTATGGCATGTATATGATCTCACTCAAAAAGGCCATCCCGGCAATGATTCCAAAGCCATTATCGATGGACGGGATGGCTGGATTGCTTATGTCTTTGAAGGTTATGCGGTGGTCAAGGTTTTTGAGGACGTACTTCCGGTGAATATCATGCCGGGAGATAAGGATGTGGAGATCTATGTCGACAGCAGGTTTGACTATATCGAGATCGAAGTCCTAAGTGAAAAAAAAGAACTGGATCCGGGGGAAAGCCTGGAATGGCAGGTTGAAT
>Ga0111175_1054_pt1 | contig 21497 bp, 20 predicted proteins | sample DeeMarSWOR324_28_FD_80228 | JGI IMG/M metagenome (GOLD analysis project Ga0111175, IMG submission 80228) | Bacteroides sp. SM23_62
GGGATTTTGGTACGGGTGCACTCGGAGATATGGGCTGTCATGTCATGGATCTGCCGTTTTATGCGTTGAAGCTGGGTTATCCTGCCACCATCGAAGCCAGTTCGACCCCGGTAAACCGGGAAAGTCCACCCATAGCATCCAGGGTTGAATATACCTTTCCCGCCAGGAAGGATCTTCCCAATCTTGCCCTTCCGGAAGCTAAATTAACCTGGTCTGATGGCGGGTTGCGGCCAACCCGCCCGGAAGAACTTCCGGACGGAGAGGTCATGGGGGACTGGTCAGGAGGCTGCCTGTTCATAGGAACAAAAGGAAAGATCGTATCTGCCAATTATGGCGGTAATTATAAACTGCTTCCCCAGGATAAAGATTTCCCTGAACCCGAAAAGACCCTGGAGCGGGTCAAGGATGACCCCCTGGGTGGAGGAAGGCACGAGATGGACTGGGTCAGGGCATGCAAAGAGGATCGGAGAAACCGCAAGGAAGCCTGTGCCAGTTTTGATTACGCGGGACCGGAATCCGAAACGGTCCTCCTGGGTAACCTGGCCATACGGCTACAGCAGCTGAACCGGAAACTGATCTGGGACGGGAAAAAAATGAAAATAAAAAACATTGGTCCTGAAGATAAGCTCAGGTTCCGGAAACAACCTGAAGGTTTCACCAGCGACATAGGCAAGCGCTTTGCCGAACCGGAATGGGAGGAGGTCAGCGCGCTGGAGATCGCCAATGAATGGATAAAGCATACCTATCGCGAAGGCTGGGCATTGTGATCAGCTCATCATTCGTACCTCAAAGATTCAGCCGGGTTGACATTGGCCGTCCTGATCACCTGTGAACTGACGGTCAGGATGGCGATCACAATTACCAGCAGGACAGGTCCTGCATAGAACCACCATCCTATGTTGATCCTGAAGGCAAAGTTCTGTATCCAGCCTGACATGAAGTAATGTGCCAGCCCCAGACCAATGGGCACGGCGATCAATACCTGGATCAGGAAATAGCGTATCAGCAGCAGGACAGCATTCCCGGAGGATGAGCCCAAAACTTTCCTGATACCGATCTCGCGTGTCCGCTGGATGGTGGTATAGGAGGAAAGTCCATACAGTCCAAGGCAGGCGATGATGATGGCCAGCAGGGCAAAAAGACTGAAAACCCTGCCGAACCGGGTCTCATTCAGGTATTGCTCGTTGTAATAATCTTCCAGGAAGAAATATTCAAATGGATTTTGCGGGAAGAAGGTACGCCAATGTTCTTCGACCTGTGAAAGTACTTCCTGTGTATTGGCCGGATTCACTTTGATCGAGTAGAAATTCGAGGCATTCCTGAAAAACCGGAAGATCAGCGGTTCATGCTGTACCTTGAGCCCTTCCTGGTGATAATCCTTTACCACTCCCACAATATCGAATGTATCTCCCCAGAAATAAATGGGGACGTTCATGGCAGAGGCAAAATCCTCGAAGCCCATTAGCTGGATGGCACTTTCATTAAAAAGGACAGTTTCACTGTTCTGCCCGAATTCCTCGGAGAAATTCCTTCCCTCGAGAATACTCAAGCCGTAAAAATCCACAAAATGAAAATCAAAGCCGATGATCCTGTACTGGTTACCTTCTTCCGGTCCCTCGTTAATCCGCCGGATCCCCCCTGCATTCCATGGCGGCTGGCGGCCAGGGACAGACGTGGAAGCAGTAACCATTTCGATATCGGGATTCCGGGAGAGTTCTGACTTAAAAGCATTGAATGTTTCCTCATAGGTTGAGTCATTCACGCTGGGGCCCCTCAGTACAAGTACATTCTCGATATCTATGCCCAGGTCATGGTTCTTCATATAAGAGATCTGCCTGTACACGGTCAGGGTTCCCGCTATCAGCAGAAGGGAGGAAGCAAACTGGAAGATCACAAGGATCCTCCGCATTCCCAGTCCCCCGATCTTCAACTCAGATACCCCCTGGAAGACAGTCGTCGGTTTAAAAGACGATAGGAACAGGGCAGGATAGATACCTGAAAGGAAGGCGCCGATGATGAAAATCATAAGTACAGCGGCCCAGAATACGGCATTGTGATGCAGGGTATAATCCAGTTGTTCCCCGGTAAGCATATTGAAATATGGATTGAATACCTGGACCAGGATCACCGCCAGGATCACGGCCATTAAATTAACCAGGACCGATTCGAGCAGGAACTGAGCGAGCAGCTGATTCTTTAGGGCCCCCGATACTTTCCGCATACCTACTTCCCTGGCCCTTTCGAGGGACCTGGAACTGGTAAGGTTGATATAGTTGATCCAGGCTATGATCACCAGGAAAATGGAGATCACCAGCAGGGCGTACACCGACCTGGCGTTGCCGTTGGGTTCGGCCTCGAACATGAAATCCGAATGCAGGTGGATACTTCTCAGTGGCTGAAGGTTAAAGACAACCCATGCATTCCAGCGGTCCATATCATCTCCCAGTTCCTGTTCGATATAAGCCGGTATCTTCGCCTCGAATGCCTTGTAATCAGCGGCCTTGTTCAGGAGGATGTAGTTAAAGAAGGCGTCCCATTGCCAGGCCGTATTTACATCTTCACCCTGGAAGTGGACGAAGGTCGCCCAGGAAACCACGAATTCCGGTTTGAGATGGGAATTTTTCGGGACATCTTCAAAAATACCCGTGATCATGATCTCCACGGCCCCGTTAAAACGGAGGCTCTTTCCGACGGGATTTTCATCCCCGAAGTACTTGCGGGCCACGGACTCGGAAACAACCATTTCCAGGGGATTGACCAGCAGGGTGTTCGGATCCCCCTCAAGCATTTTAAAGGAGAAGATCTCAAAAAATGAAGTGTCGGCAATATAGATGCCCTCTTCCCTGAACTTGATGTCACCCTGGCTGAACACCCCGCTCCAGATCTGGAAGCGCGTGAAATCTTCCACCTCGGGGAAGTTCTGGTAGAGTGCCTGTCCCACAGCAGAACATCCGGCTGCCCATTGTGTTGTGATCACTCCCTTATTGTACCGGTCCTGCTGGATGCGGAATATCCTTTCCCCCTTTACATGGAAATCATCATAGCTCAGCTCATACCTCACGTACTGGATGATCAGGATACAGGCGGTCATCCCGATGGCCAGTCCAAGAATATTGACAAAGGAAGATACCCGGTGATGAATGAGGTTCCGGAAGGCTACCAGGAGAAATAACCTGAACATGGTTTTGGATTTGGTTTGGGATCCTGTTGGGAATATTACTATTTGAGAGGTTAAGGTAAGAAAATATTTGGCAATTCAGAGAACACGATATAACCTATATTTGTTCCAGGTAACACAGGTGAAGTCCAATTTCTGCTAAAGCATAATTGATCATTTATCATGAAAATCAAACCCAGATTTGCATCCTGATCATTTACTGCGGAATCCTCTCTGGATGCCATGCCGGGAGGTAAAAATATTATCTTTGGAAATATGAAACTACATGCGCTTGAAAACAACCCGGAATACATCAGCCTGCAAACCGAGCTTGTAAGGCTTCAAACCCATATTAAAGAAACAGATAAGCGCCTGCTGATCATATTCGAAGGCCGTGACACGGCGGGAAAAGGGGGTAGTATCATGCGTTTTGTCCGCTATCTGAATCCCCGCTGGTACCGGATTGTCGCCCTGAGCAAACCCACTGAGATTGAAAGTGGTCAATAGTATTTCCAGCGATATATCACAGAGTTGCCTGATCCGGGCAAGATCGCCTTTTTTAACAGGAGCTGGTACAACCGGGCTGTTGTTGAACCTGTCATGGGGTTCTGTACGCCTGAGCAGTATAACCGGTTCATAAATGAAGTTACACAGATTGAAAAAATCCTGGTCGAAGATGGGATCAAGATCATTAAGTTCTGGTTTTCCATCGATAATAAGGAGCAGCAAAAACACCTGGAAAACAGGAAGAAAAATCCCCTGAAACAATGGAAACTGAGCACGGTGGATGTCGTCGCCCAGCAGAAATGGAAAGAATTTACTAGGTACAAACAATGGATGTTTGAAAATACATCAACAGAATACTGTCCATGGGTGTTTATTAAGGGGAACAACAAGGATACTGCCCGACTCGAAGCCATCCGCTACGTGGTCAATCAGCATGATTTCCCTAAAAAAGGAGACACATCCGTAAACCTGGAGAACGATCCGAATGTTGTAACCATCCTGACAAACAAGAAAGACGCAAAGCAGATGGAATAAGCAGATTTGTGGATCCCTCCTTCCTGGTCCAGCATAACAAGGGCTGTCAAACCATCCCTGTTCCAGTCCACCGACGCCGGTACGATCATTTCCAGGTTCATTTTGATCACGCCATGCTCATTCTCAAGTGATCTGCCCGCAGCAAATACCGGCTTCTCCCTGGTTTCCGTGTTTTCAAAAAAGGTGAAGCCATCAAGAAATTTCCCACAGATGATATCCAGGTCTCCATTACATGGCTACCTTTTTGACTGAGCACAGATGATTTCCTCCCCCCTGCTCAAATCCCCATCATTACTTCCATTTCCAGTCCCCTGTACAGGTATTCAGTTAAAAATGAAGCTGGTATTAAACTAATACAGGATTTTGCAGCTCATTTAACTTTTACCATTACCTTTGGAGCCATTATTTATAATTATAATCTATGCAGGTTACAGTTAACAGGAAGGATATAAAATTTCTCCCCGATTCCAGCAGGGTAATTGCTCGTTTTCTATACATGGAAGACGAAAGGGCTTTATTTACCATCCGTTCTGTGCTAAATATGTCTGATAGTGAGGCATCTACTGCATTAAGACAAGTGCTGAGGGATTATTCAATGCGTCATAGAAATATCTCTAAAATCTTTGAAAGGCATTTTGATAAAATCGCCCACTTGTTATCGCACTTTAGCATTGACCCTGATTTGCTTCAATATACAACGAAAATACTGATTGGTTCCTATTTTACTTTGGAGTATTCAATCGAATCGGCAGCTTTTTTTAACCCTTCCGTTGTTGAACATCCTGATCAGTCTGATACCGGTGCAGGTGAAAAAAGAGTGATAATAAGTTTCCGGGCCACAGGGGAAGGACATATCTCATCCATCGTTTTTCGAACGGGCGTAATTGATAAAGATAACAATCTTACCATCGAACCTGTGGGCAAGATGCTGGAGGAAGCCGAACATATCCAGCGACATGTATACGATAAAGTGTCGTTTCAGAGCAAGCTGGATGAAATGGAGGAAGTGCATGCGATTATTCCACCCGCATTAATCCTGGATAAGTTAAAGGATAAATTTACCTACGGTGAACTCCGGAGATGTATAGACGACGCAAGAAAAACTCTTCACCTTGCTTCCGATAAAGAGATGCTTTTCAACCGGATCATCTGGCTGGCTTCGTCGCATTATGAACTTGAATTTTCCCTGGATACTAATCTTTCAGAAAGGGTTATTTTCCCTGTATCGTATCTCGAGAAAAATGGTATTGAGGATGCCCGTTTCGTGAAATTTACAGATGATGGTGGAACGGCCATTTATTATGCCACTTACACGGCTTATAATGGCACAACGATATTGCCAAAAATGCTTGACACGAAGGATTTTTATCACTTCAGGATATTGCCTGTTCATGGGGAAATTGCACAGAACAAAGGAATGGCGATGTTTCCAAGAAAAGTTAATGGCAAATATGCCATGCTTTGCCGGATCGATGGCTTTAAAAATTACATTGCCTTTTCTGAAGATATTACCATCTGGCGCGAGGCTAAATTATTACAACAACCTAAATTTCCATGGGAATTTATTCAAATAGGGAATTGCGGTTCACCTATAGAAACCGAAGCGGGTTGGTTGGTGATAACGCATGGAGTTGGCCCTATGCGGGAATATGTATTAGGGGCATCACTGTTAGATCTTCATAATCCTGAGGTAGAAATTGGGAGGTTAAAATCACCCTTATTAATTCCCAATGCCAAAGAAAGGGAAGGATATGTACCCAATGTAGTCTATTCCTGCGGGTCTATTATTCACAATAATGATCTGATCATACCCTACGGCATGTCCGATTGTACATCTACATACGCAACGGTTAATGTAAGGGAACTCCTGAGTGAGTTAACAAACTCCCGACAGCATCGGAAACAATGATAAATCTGCATTACAGATATTTGTCCGCATTTCCTGAAAATGTGTGAATAATGTAACTTATACCCAAAGTTATGTAATGATTTCCGCCAGTATTTGACACATCTTTGTATGAGGATCATTCTTTCACACCTCTACGCTATAAAAGTGATTCCTCACTATAATTCTATACTTAATCAAATAAACACTTAAAAATTGGTAACATGAATAATCTACTTTATCTCATAGCAGCCATCTTGATTATCGGATGGGTAATCGGTTTTTTTGCTTATAACGCTGGAAGTAACATACACATTCTTCTTGTTGTTGCACTTATTCTGGTAATTTTCAGAGCAATTCAAAAGAAAAAAATCGCTTAAAAAGTTGCTTAACTTTAAAACATAAATACACAAGGACAAAAAAGAAATTAAAATGAACTATTTGTATTTCATAATCCCGGCTGTCCTGCTATTCCTGGTGGGAATAAAAATCGTGCGGCCAACACAGCGAGGCTTGATTGAAAGACTCGGGAAGTACCATAATTTTGCCAATCCGGGATTTCACTGGATCATTCCGGTTATCGACAGGATGTATAGGATAAATGTGACTGAACAGATGGTAGATGCCGAGCCACAGGAAATAATCACCAACGATAATCTGAATGCACGTGTCGATGCCCAGGTCTACTTCAGGGTGAAAGCCGACGAAGAAAGCGTAAAAGGATCCATTTACAACGTGAATAATTACAAATGGCAGATTGTGAATCTTGCACGCACGACACTTCGTAATATCATCGGAACGCTTACCCTTAAATCGGCCAACAGCGAGCGGGGGAAGATTAATGCCGATCTCTACAAAACCCTTCATAATGAAACCCGGACCTGGGGTATTGAAATCGTCCGGACAGAGTTGAAAGAAATTGACCCGCCCAAAGACGTGCAGGAAACCATGAATAAGGTGGTAAAAGCTGAAAATGAAAAAATAGCGGCCATAGATTCTGCAACTGCCGCGGAAACGGTTGCTGATGGTGTAAAAAGGGCAAAGATTAAAGAAGCTGAAGGTTTTAAACAATCAAAAATATTGCACGCCGAAGGAGAAGCCGAGGCCATAAAACTGGTAAATGCTGCGGCAGATAAATATTTTATTGGAAATGCACAGTTATTGCGAAAGTTGGAGGCCCTTGAAGCATCGCTTGCGAAAAATGTGAAAATTGTAATTCCAACAGGATCCGAATTGGTAAATATTATCGGAGAGATGGCTGGAATAGTGCCCTTTGAAATAAAACAAAAAGAAGAATTAAGCCCCATATAATAAAACATATCAGAAAAACCATCCTGATGAAATTCATTTTATTGGCCCGCTTATCAACAAAAAAAGTTGCCCTGATCGTTGCCCACCCCGATGATGAGACCCTGTGGGCCGGGGGGACTATACTGAGCCATCCCGCATGGCAGTGGTTTACTGTTTGTCTTTGCCGGGGAAGCGATACCGAGCGTGCAACCAAGTTCAAGGAAGCATTAAAAGTCCTTAAATCGGAAGGGATCATGGGCGACCTTGATGACGGGCCTGATCAAAAGCCGTTGGATGAAAAAGAGGTTGAGCATATCATTGGCTTATTGCCTCCGAAGACGGCCATAAGGAATATTTTCCCAGGCCTGTCTAAACCGCTGATATCTACCGCATACTTACGAAACGGATATGGCTGAAGAAATTCAGTATAATTACAGAAACCTACGGATTTGAAAAAAGCAGTTTTGAAGCAGAAACAACACCACGGGCAGAATCATTCTGGCAATTCACAAATTCGTATGATGCTAAGAAATTGCTTAAAACCAACACGTTTTAGAATGAAAGTACTGGTATTATATGATTACCCTCCTTCCCCCGGTGGACCAGCTTGCGGATGTCCAGGATATCGCAAAGAATTTAATGATCCTCATGAAAGATCAAGTGTTGCGGGAATAAATGGGAAGAGATAGAAGAAGCAAAGAAGGCCGCTATTGGAGTATTGCTGCATAATGTGCATGAACCCTAACACGGACTGCCTCGTACAGCAGGCTGGGGATATCCGGGGCCCTATACAGCTATAACTTATTTATTTTGATTTTTCTGCGCGTTTGGCTGCTTTTTCGGCTCTTTTCTCTTTCAGGTTTTTAAGCGGTGCTTTTTTACCTTTTTTTTCTCTTCCTTCTTTCTCTTTTACCATGATTGTTATTTTTTAATATTAATAAATGGAGCTTTCTTCATACCCGCTTTTGATAACAGTCGAAATCATTTTGAACCGCTCATTGGCTTTAACGATATTAGATGTATGAGCCGGTATAATTATGGCCTGACCTGTTTGAAGGATATTCGGTTTTTCATCGATTACTACCTCGGCCACCCCTTCAATCACCTGAATATGTGTATCGAAGGGAGAGATCTTCTCTGCCAAAGCTTCGCCAATGTCAATGGCAACAATACTTATATTTCCCGTCGTTTTACGGATAATGGTTTTGCTAACCACTGAATTTGGGACATACTCAATTATTTCAATGAGGATATGCGTTTTTGATTTTTCAATTTCAGTAGTTTGCATATGTTTACAATAAAGATGATCACTTTGCAGTTTTATTTCTCAACCCGTAAACCGTTTGAAAATGATAGCCATAAACGGTAAAAGCGATGGCATCAACAAATGATCCGGGCCGGTGGAACAGGGTCCATATCAGTAATTTCCAATATTCCCTTCTTCCCTTGTTAAACAATCCAATGATAAAAACTGATTTAAAGAATGCTCTGATAAGCGAAAATTCGATCATTGTATGAGTGTTATTTAGCCGGTTATAATTTAATAGCATCTGCCGTATTCTTTGGTAATAGGGTTTGGTTGTATAGATGTTATGAATAATGCTTTTATATCCTTTCAAAAGTTCAATTTGATTCATTTTAGGTATGAAATTCATGGAGAGATCGGTGTTGTTCCCGCTGGTTTCGGTTATCAGCCTGTTTTCCGCCGCTAAGCGTTCATACAGCCGGGTGTTTTTTGGTGCATTCAACAATCCGACCATAGCAGAAACAATACCGCTTTTTTGTATGAAATCAATTTGTCGTTGAAAAACTCCTTGAGTATCGCTGTCAAAACCTACAATGAATCCACCTGCCACCTGCATCCCGGCCTTTTGTATTATTTTAACGCTTGCCAGCATATCACGGTTCTTATTCTGTAATTTATTGCAGTCATAAAGAGATTTTTCTTCAGGGGTTTCGATGCCAATGAAAGTGGAATTAAATCCCGTGTTAACCATCAACGTCAGCAATTCTTCGTCATCGGCAAGATTAATGGAGGTCTCTGTATTAAACGTAAATGGATATTTATGGGTTTGCATCCAATTTTTCATATCCGGAAGCAAGCTTTTTTTTACTTCTTTTTTGTTTCCAATGAAATTATCGTCAACAATAAATACGGATCCGCGCCATTTGAGATTATAAAGTGTCTCAAGCTCTTTTATAACCTGGCTGGAATCTTTCATCCTTACCTTGTGTCCCAATAGCGAAGTGATTTCACAGAAATCACATGAAAAGGGGCATCCACGCGAAACCTGTACATTCATAAAGGCATATTTCCCCCTCGCTAACAAATGGTAATCGGGTACCGGTGATTGTGTAACATCTGCATATTCACTGGTCTTGTAAAGTCTCCGGGGCTTTCCCGTACGTAAATCATTTAAGAAAAGTGGCAGCGTAATCTCCGCTTCGTTCAGAACAAAATGATTAATTTGGGGATAGTTGCTGTAATCCTGTGTAAAGAGGGGACCGCCGGCAACGATTTTTTTATTGAGTTTTTTACAATCAGCGATAATATGATTCACTGATTCCTTTTGAATGTGCATGGCACTGATAAAAACATAATCGGCCCACTGGATGTCACTTGTCCGAAGTGTTGCAACATTCATATCCACCAGTTTTTTCTGCCATGTTGATGGGAGCATTGCCGATACGGTTATTAATCCAAGCGGTGGCACCGCTGCCTTTTTAGATATGAACTTCAAGGCATGCTTGAAACTCCAGAAGGAATCCGGGCATTGCGGATAAACCAATAATATTTTCATCTGAAAATTTTTGATCATTATAGCCTGATGGAATGGAAGATGCTGAGCTTTAAACGGCAAATCAAATTATTCCCTTGAATCAATGATTGGTCAAAATTCGAGAAAGAATGCCGGAATTGCGTTACACAATTCCTGATAAATCTTACATAATTCACACCTCTTCAAGGGTGTCACGCCTCTTGTTTTTGAGTTTTTTAAAGTGCGAAGGCGTTAATCCGGTAAATTTTTTGAATTGATTTGACAGATGGGCTACACTGCTATAGTGCATTTTGTAGGCTATTTCGGTAAGATTAAGTTCGTTATATACAATCAATTCTTTTACTTTTTCAATTTTATGGGTCAGATAAAATTTTTCTATGGTGATGCCTTTAACCTCGGTAAAAAGATTGGCAAGGTACGAATAATCGTAATTGAGTTTTTCGCTAAGGTAATCAGAGAGGTTCACCCTGATTTGTTCTTCCGTATAGTGCACTAATTCGATAATAACATTTTTTATTTTCTCAACCAGGATGCTTTTTTTGTTATCCATTAGCTGCAGCCCCGATTTTCTTAATGCAGCGTCCAGTTTATCCAATTGTTTCGGCAGGATATTACCAATGATATTTGCTTCTCCGATTTTTACATCAGTAAAATGCAGGCCTAACTTTTCCAGTTCGGACTTCACTACTATCTGGCAACGGATACAAACCATATTTTTGATATACAGTTTCAAAGAATTATGAAATTACTGGATTTGAGACCTTTTACTCGGTAAAGCTATGAATTTTCTTAAATCTTGCCAGCAGTGCATTATGTTCTTATTTAAAATACATACGGTAAAAAGCTCAATATAACATAAATTGGCTCCATATATTGACAAAATGTATACCAAGCTCTACGAATTGTTTGGCAGGTTCATTCCTCTGGATGAAAATGACAAACAGATCCTGCAGGAAAGATTTGAGCCCCAGTCCGTCAAGAAGAAGCATCAACTCCTTGAATACGGCAAGGTGGCCAATCACTTCTATTTTATCAATGAGGGATTGATCAGGCTTTACGGTCACAAGGAAGGGGAGGAGAAGACCCTGTTTTTCTTCACTGAGGGCATGATAGCCGGGTCCATCGAGAGTTACCTGACCCAGGCTCCATCGGAGTTGATCCTGGAAGCACTCGAAGATACCCATCTGCTGGTGATATCAGGAGAAGGACTTCAGGAACTCTACGATATTTCCACCAAATTCTCAAAGGCAGGGTTACTGCTGACCCAGCACCGCCTGGCCGCACTGATGAAGTTCTTTACCTCCTTTGTCTTCGGTTCACCGGAGGCCCGGTACCAGGATTTTCAGAACAGCCACCCCGATCTCATACAGCGTGTCCCACAGCATATCATCGCATCCTTCCTTGGCATTACTCCGGTTTCTCTGAGCCGCATCCGAAAGAGAATCTCGAACCAAAAGTAATGATGAGACCCTATTTCAAATATCTGGCACTGGGTGGTATACTCTATGATCTCTCAACCTGAGGGTACTTTAATATTTACTACAGTACCTTTCCCTGGTTCACTGGTCATTTGAATACTTCCTCCGTGAAGGTTGATAATCCTCCGGCTGAGGCTGAGGCCGATGCCTGATCCTTTTTCTTTCGTGGTAAAGAATGGGATAAAAACCTGGTCCAGGATTTCAGAGGGGATCCCTCCGCCATTGTCACTCACCCGTATCAACACTGAATCATCTGATTCCTGCGAGGCGAACACCTGGATCCTGCCCTCCCGGTCTTCCCCGAAAGCTTCGACTGCATTCCTGACCAGGTTGATCAGGACCTGCTCCATCATCTTACGGTCCATTTCCGCTGTGAGCCCGGACGGACTGACATTACATGAGATCCTGTAATCAGGGGCAGATTCAAAATGACTGCACAGTGAACAGATATCCGACAAGAACGCTTTCAAACCGACCGGTTTGAGCCGGGGTTCCGGCATCCTCATCAGCGTCTTGTATTGCGCAACGAAATCAATGAGGCGGAGTCCCCTTTGCTCTATCAGGTCTGCACTCCGCTGGATATCCCGTGCCATGCCTGCTTCAAGCTCATACTTCTCTTTATGTCCGGCCAGTACCGAACCCATCCGTTTTTTAATATTCGCACCCAGGGTAGTAATGGGGGTTACCGAATTGGATACCTCGTGGCTCAGCACCCTTATCAGTTTTTCCCAGGAGACCATTTCATGCTCTTCCAGCTCCCGGTCAATGCTTTGAAAGGAGGCCAGCTTCACCTTTTTGTCCCCCAGCAAAAATCCGCTTGCCCAGAATACAAAAGGTACCTTGACACCCGACCGTACCAGCGTAATGATGGTCCGCCTGCCTTCCGCCAGTCCTTCCAGCCTGGTCCGGATCCCGGGATATTCCTCGTCCATCTGCCGCATATTATCCAGCTGGTTCAACGCCAGTAATTTCAGTCCGGCCCGGTTCACCAGTTCCACTTCACCCTTATCGTTCCAGGCCATGATCCCGCTGCCAAGCTGGTTCACTGTGTGCTGGATCAGCACCGATGCATACTCGTTTTCGAGCCGCATCCTTCCCAGCTCACGGTTCAGCCTGTCGAAACTGTGCTGGAGTCCCCTGAAGGTCTTCTCCACCTGCTGCTGGAGGGGTTTTACCATGGTCTCTTCTTCCCCCAGGGTGAGCAGGAACCTGGCCAGGGTGCGGTTCACGGAATTCACATAATGAAAAAGCCATATCACCTGGGCGATGAACAGGATCCCAAGGAACAATACGGTAAAGAACCGGTCCCCTTTCAGAAGGAAATAGAAGAATCCGAAATTGGTGGCGGAAATCAGCAGGATGCGCACCAGGATATTCAGGTAATAACTATTGAAGGCCATATTTTTTCATTTTATGGTAGAGGGTGGTCCTTGAGACACCAAGCTCTTTATAGGTTTCAACCAGTTTCCCATGATGTTTTCTCAATGCTTCTTCGATGGTCCTTTTTTCAACTTCCTCCAGGTTGAGACTTGGCTTTCCGGGGGATTTGTCCAGACGCAGGTTAAAATCCCCGGTGGAAAGGATATCCTTCTCGCACATGATCACTGCGTGCTCGACGGCATGCTGTAATTCGCGGATGTTCCCCGGCCATTGATGTTTTTTCAGTAAGTCCAGGGTCGCCTGGCCAATCTTGAGTCCGGGTTTATCATATTTCCTGGCAAACCTTTCCAGGAAGTATTCAGTCAGGATGATAAGATCATCTTCCCTTTCCCTGAGGGGAGGCAGGTCAATCCGGACGGTATTGATGCGGTACAGCAGGTCTTCCCGGAACAATTGTTCCCCTGCCAGTTGGAAGGGGTCTTTGTTGGTGGCCGTGACCAGGCGGAAGTCCACCGCTATGGCCCTGTTCGATCCGATAGGAGTGATTTCCCGTTGCTGCAGAACCGCCAGGAGTTTGGATTGAAGTGAAAGGGGCAGGTTGCCGATCTCATCCAAAAAGAGGGTTCCCCCGGTGGCCGATTCAATCCGCCCGGTACGGTCGGTACGGGCATCCGTAAAGGCACCTTTGACATGGCCGAAAAGTTCGCTCTCGAAGAGGGTGGGGGACAGCGATCCCAGGTCGACGCTTACGAACACTTCCCCGGAACGCGCAGATTCCCTGTGCAGCATCCGGGCGACAAGTTCCTTGCCCGTGCCGTTCTCTCCGGTGATCAGGACATTGGCATCCGTCGGGGCCACCTTCCGGATCAATCTGACCACATCCTGCATGGGCGGGGATTCCCCGATAAAAACCGGGTGGAGCTTCTCCAGGTCTTCCTTGAGTGATTGGTTGTCCCGCTCCAGGTTTTTCAGCTTGATACGGGATTGCCTCAAACGCAGCGCAGTTTTCAGTCCCGCGATCAGCTTATCCGCATTCCACGGTTTCTGGATAAAATCCGTAGCCCCCTGTTTGATCGCCCTGACCGCCAGTTCAGCATCGCCATAGGCAGTGATCATGATCACGATGGCTTCTGGATCATCCTTTAAGATTTCCCTCAACAAGAAAAGCCCTTCGTTACCCGTATTGACACCGGCAGAAAAGTTCATGTCAAGCAGGATCAGGTCGTAGGATCCGGCTTTTATCCGGCCCGGTAATAAAACCGGATTGGAAAGGGTATGCACCTCCCCGAATTCGTATTTCAGCAGCAGTTCAAGCGATTCCAGTACCTCCCTGTCATCGTCAACAATAAGTATTTTTCCCTGCATAGGATCCGGAATTTTAAAACAATACGTTTTAATATTAAACAAATATGTTCAAAAATTAAACATTTCCCAAATTTATTTTTCCGGCTTGCTCTGTAACCGGCTGAAAATCAAAGCATATCCAGAATGGCACGCCATTTGGCCTGCAATGACTAAATTTAACATCATGTGGAAGAGCTTCTTTAAGACTGCATTCAGGAACCTGGCCAGGTACCGGTCTTTTACCATGGTGAATATTCTGGGACTCGCATTCGCCCTTTCCGTGTTTATCTCGCTGGCCCTGTACATCCAGTTCGAATTCAGTTTCGACAAGTTCCATGAGCAGGCAGACAACCTGTACAGGGTGGAGCAGATCATGATGGGCGGGGGAAGGACCGAACGTATGAACGGTACCCCGGAACCGCTGTGGCAGGTCCTTGAGGCTGATTTCCCCGAAGTGAGATCGGCCATCCGGTTTGTCCCGGGCCAGCAGCAGTTCCACGACAAGGATGGCAATGGTTTTACCCTGAATATCATCTATGTTGAAGAAACCTTCCTGGAAGCATTTTCATTCCCCCTTATCGAGGGACATCCGGCTGAGGTACTCCGGGAACCCCTGACCATGGTTTTGACCCGGACCACGGCTGGCAGGCTGTTCGGAAGCGAAGACCCCCTTGGTAAAACCTACCGGATCAACGGGGTGGACCACAGGGTCGCGGGATTGGTGGAGGATACCCCCGGAAATTCACATATCCAGTTCGATGCCCTCATCCCTGTCTCCACCATTGGCGATGATGCGTTCAGATCCTGGGGTAATAACTGGGTCAATTTGTATGTGCTCATGGAAGAAGGGCATGACATCAACAGGTTCCGGGAGCAGATCCGGTTTTTATTGAAGGAATACCGGGGCGAAGAAAACCAGGATGAGATCACCTGCATCAGTATCCAGAAGATCCACCTTTATAGTGACCTGGCTGTGGAGTATGCATTAACAGGGAGTATCCGGAACATCTATGTCCTGATTGCCATCGCCGTTTTTATCCTCTTCATGGCCGGGGTCAATTTTACCAATCTCTCGGTTGCCTATTCATCCCTGAGGATAAGGGAAGTAGGGATACGTAAGATCAATGGCGGAACGCGCAGGATATTGCTCAGCCAGTTCGTGAGTGAATACATGGTGATGACCCTGATAGCCATCCTGCTTGGATTTGTGCTTTTTGAATCCTTCCTGCCGGTATTCAACCGCCTGGTCAGCAGGGAGCTGAACTTTCAGTACCTGGATAATTACCCCCTGTTCCTGGCCATATTGCTTGCCGGCCTGGTGATCGGGATCCTGTCCGGACTCTACCCGGCGGTGCTGTTGTCGGGATACCAGCCTGTCCAGATCCTGAGGATGCAACTGGCCAAAGGGGGAAGGGGACCCGGACTCCGGGAGGTGCTTGTCGTGATACAATTCACCATTTCAGCGGCCCTGATCATCGGTACCCTGGGCGTCCTGCGCCAGGCCGACTATATGATGAACAAGGACCTGGGATACAACCCTCACAGCGTAATCCGGATTCCTTTCGGGGATACATCCGAGGTAAGGATCCAGCGTCTCAGGGAATTGCTGCTTGAAAATCCCGGAATAGTTCAGGCCTCCGTACATGATTACCCGGTTTGCCATTCGGATAACTGGACCACCATTACCTGGGAAGGGGCCGGTGAGGATGACTACATCAGGATGAATGTGAATTATGCCGATCATCATTACCTGGATCTCTATGAAATGAGATTGCTGGAAGGCCGGGGGTTTACACCTGACCGGTTCGGAAGCGAGCTGGCAGGCAGGGAAGTTATCCTGAACAGGGTTGCCGTACGGCAAATGGAACTGGATGACCCGGTCGGGAGGCACATCCGGTATGGGCTTGATTACCGGATGAGGGAGCCGGGAGATGTAAAAATCGTCGGTGTGGTGGATGACTATCATTTCCTTTCGGTCCATAATCCGATCATGCCCCTGATGATCCGGTTGTATGATGAGGGACTGGCAGGACGGAGTATCTCGGTCCGAATGAATGCATTGAATGTAAAAGGCAGCATGGATTTCATCAAGGAAAAATTCGTTGAAATCTTTCCGGAACTCCCCTTTGACTACCAGTTCGTTTATGATTTCCATGCCAGGATGTACCAGGAGGAGCAAAAAATGGCCCGGGTGATCATGGCCCTGGCCGTCATTGCCATCATCATCGCCTGCCTGGGTGTCTACGGACTGATCGCCTTCACGACCTCACGTCGAACCCATGAAGTAGGTATCCGGAAAGCCATGGGGGCAGATTTTCCAAGGATCTCCTTTTTGTTTATCAAAGAATTCCTGGTCCTGATACTGATCGCCAACGGAATCGCCTGGCCGGTGGGATATTTCGTCGTGAACAACTGGCTGAAATCCTTTCCCTATAAAGTATCCTTCGCAGTGACTCCTTATATGGCGGCCCTGCTCCTCACCATTATCATTACCATCCTCTCCATGCTCTACCATACCTACCGGGCCTCCAGCCTGCAACCGGCAGAGAGTCTCAGGTATGAATAAGCTGATATTTTTCTTCAATATGATAAGATCTTGCAAATATGATTTATATATCGTATTTATATGTCGTATATATAAATCGGACAATCATGAAGGTAACTGCTATTATACCGGATGATATTATCAAAGACGTACAGCGCTTCACTGGTGGGAAAAATATTACAGATAGTCTGATCAAAGCGCTGAATGATTGGTTGTATGCCAAGCGTATCGATAAATTCAATAATGATTTATCAAAAAACCCGGTTCGTTTCATTGAAGGATTCACAGCCGAAGGAATGAGGGAATTTAACAACAGAATATGATACTGATCGATACTTCCGTCTGGATAGAATTCTTTAAGCAAAATGCTGAATATACTGAAGAGATCAACCCCCTTCTCCTAAGAAAACAGGTTGTTACAATTGAACCGGTATTTTCTGAGTTATTATTTGGCGTCCGGCAAAAGAAAGACAAAGATCTGATTTTGTCTTACTGGCAAATACTGCCTAAGATAGAATTTGGAACAACTTCTATGCTCAGGGTTGCTGAATTCGCCAATGATAATTATTTCTATCAATCAGGTATAGGTCTGATGGATGCGATCATCATTAAATCTGCGATAGACGGCAATCATGCCATATGGACACTGGATAAGAATATCAACAATTTTATCGATAAGAAGTATATCTATGAATATAGAGTAGAATAGTAATCCGGACAATTAAACCAGAGCAGTAGCAGGAGGTGTATGGTTTTTATTTCTTATCCGGATAAATGGCCTCTCCCTTGGTCAACCATGAAATGCCAAAAGCAACAAGCGCGATCGTTTCTCCCAGGAACACAAAAGGGAATTTTGAATTGTCATCTCTGATGGCCATAAAAATGACTATGGCGATCAGGCTGGCCACCATGACGAGTCCACAAATCCTGTAGATCACATTCCTTTTCTTTTTCTGCTTGGTAGGTCCCTTGTCTTTTGCGGTCTTGGTGAATAAGAAAAAGGAAAATGAGGCCAGGATAAGGAAGAATAACACAGCGCAGGTCAGATGGATAATACCTACCCAGTCTTCCGGACCCGATTTTGTAGTTGGAAACCATGCGACACCAATGGCAAAAAGTCCGGCTAAATTTCCAGCCCAGTCATCCCATTTATCAAAGCCACTGTAGAAAAACAGGAACAGGGCCACTGCACAGAGGGCACCGACGAATACATCCCCCATACCCGTGTGGTAATAATAGCTGATGGATCCCTCTATCAGTTTTCCATGAAAGATGATTAAACCACCAAGCATCAGGACGAATGGCAATAGCAGGCCAATCCACCCAACTGCCTTTCGAAGGGTCCAGTACGAATAGGTATGCCTGGAGAATTTTTCTTTAATATCAACCATAGCTGGCAATTTTTAAATTAAACATAGTGTAATATGAAATCTGAGAATGCTGGGAATGGAAATGTGATTTTGCTATTGTTTAATCGGAAATTATTGAAAAGGTAGCCGATTGGACCATTTTGCTTGCTATAACTTCATCATGATTAATGTAATATCAATACATTTGCATCTGCAATTAAACCTAATGAAACAACAAACAAGAGAACATTATTCTTCTTTGCTGCATTGCTTGCCCTGGCGGCATGTTCCCAGACCGAACCACCTGCCCAATACTCGATCGAACAGTTCTATAACAATACCAGGATTACAGGAGGTGCCTTTTTAGAGGATGAATCCAAATTATTGGTAAACAGTGATGAGTCCGGGATCTTTAACGTATTCGAAATAGATGTTCAAGAAATTTACATGGACGGGAAGAGGCGGCATAACCTGATTGTATATCACCGGGATATCATGAATGGCGGCACCCTGGAGATAGTAATGGGCCCATCACCTGCTACCGGTTTTACCGGCCAGGTAGAGTAAATACCCTTTCCGAGGCTGGACCGGGATCCTGTCAGTGACTTCGAATTGCTGGCTTTCCTGGAAATCTTCGATCCCGGGAGCGGTGAGAATGGCGCCATCCGGATCCATCCCGATCCGATCCCAGTTTATTTGAAGCTTTACTGCATGGGGATCATCGGAAAAATTCCCCACGGATATCAGCACACTGTCCTCCCTTAAGTATGCTGTGGCTTTTACGTCAGGCTGGTCTGTCTCTACCACGGGATCCAACTCCCATGGCCCGGCCATCCGCGAATGCTCAATGCCAAATTCATCCCAGATCTTCCAGATGGCCACCGGGTCGCAGAGTACACCTTCGGTGAACCAGGGAAGCCGGGTGGTCATCCCGAAAACCATCCCAAGCCAGGGGTTGCCGCCGCCATGCAGCATATCTCCCATGAGCCCGAACGGTATACCGGACACCTCCACAAGCCAGTTCTCATAAGACATTTCATTATACATAAAACTCTCACCAAACCAGAGCTTGTCAACGTATGGAAAGTATTCTGCATACTGCATAGCCGGTCCCTTTGAAAAGCCGGTATTGGAGTGCAGGTCAATGATGCATCCTGGCTTTTCCGCTTCCATGATCTTCTTCATCCTTTTTACGATATGCCTGTCAAAGGATACATCATCCAGGTAGAGTCCGTCGATATCCACATGCCTTATGAGCCATCCCAGTCCCTCGATATAGTAATTGATCCACCGGCCCTCACCCGGGGCTGTCAGGATGGAGGCATCAACCGTCGTATCGTCTGAATGCTGGTACCATTGCGGCCGGTATCCCGATACCAGGTGTTCCCTCAACCAGGGATATCCCCCTCCCGGGCCATGCTCAAATATTTCATCACCCAGGCTTCTCAGGGCCCAGATTTCTATGACATGGTTGGTCAGTTCCCGGATGGTATAATAGATCTTCACCTTGAGCCCCTTTTGGTGGTTCCTTTCCACAAATGACTTCATGGCCTCGACGGCTTTGAAGGGGTAATTGATATATGGATTGAAGGCGTTGGCATGGTGCAGGTTGACGATCCGGATACCGGCTTCCAGGTCTTCGGGTCCCGGATCCGGATTTGCGGCGTTATGGAAATACCTTTCCCTGAACTGCGATGCAGGATTCAGATTTTTTACCGGGGTGACCAGCAGGGCGAATTCATATGCCAGTTCATCCCCTTTTTCCAGTTCACGCTCTCCGCTGAATACCGTGACCACCACTTCCGATTCCCCCCTGTCTATGCTGAATCCTCCTTTCCCCTGGTTGTGCCAGCTTGCCGGGGGGACAGGATGGTACAGGTTCAGCAGTGGGCCATGGTAGTCGCTTCCGCGTAGCTCGACCCAGAGACCACCCCTGGTATTCCCGATCCAGAAACTGTCTTCGGGCCCTTCCCATTTGGCCTTGTGCTTCCCGGGCATAGCTGTCCCAGGGAGTCCCATCACCATCATATATTCAGCCATTTCCCTTCGGAAAGGGATTTCCAGCCGGACATCCTGCAGACTGATATTCTCCATGGCCTTCAGCTGGAAACGATATCGCAGGTACCCATCCGATTCCAGTGCACCCTCTCCGGATAATTGGAAATGTTCCGACTGGCAGGTCCACTCGCCGGATACCTTTCCCCGGCTGTTCAAAACATTCCGGTATTCCGGCGCTGAAAAATGCTCCTCTTCCGGATCTCCATATACGGTAAATATCATGCTTCGATTTAACACCTCGGTATCACCGACCAGGATGGATTCCGGCAATCCCGCTGCACCAACTGTTATCTTTTTCCCAGTAAGCTCGGCTACAAAATTATCAGGTTGTTTTATCGCTGAATAGGGAGTTACCGGATGGTCATCGAGTCCCGCTGTCGAATTGAGCCACCGGAGCCTGGAATGGCGCCAGGGTTCACCATCACCACGATCCTTCAATATCCCACTTTTGACTTTTAGCTTGACTGTAACTTCCTGTTTTTCATCTTCAGCCGGGCCTATCAGGATTTTTCCATGATAGGTGCCCGGACGGATATCCTCAGGGATGTCAACGCCCATCCAGAGAGCCTGTACGCAGCCTTCCCTTACCCGGATCTTTTTCTCAAAGGGATTCCCATAGGTATCCACGCCTTCCGTATTGAAGCAGGTGAGTTTATCGGTCCCCAGTGATACTCCACCCGGAACCTCAAGACCGGTGAAGGACACCTTGAGATCTTCCACATCGGCCCTGGCGGTAAATACGGCAACCTGGAACACGTAGTACTCGTTTCTCTGTGCAATACCTTCAAAATGATTGAGTTTTGGATCCTGGATCCATCTCAGCGGTATCTCATCCATCATCCTGACGGGGTACCGGCGGTCTTCCGTAAAGAGCAGAAACGTACCCGGATGATCCTCAAGGAAGGTGGCTTTTTCTGATGCAAAGGGGATGACCTCCATGGGAAAGAAATGGTCCAGGGCTGTCCGGGCTTCGAACCTTGTCAATGCGGCAGGAGGGAGAGCATCCAGGTCCAGCTGTTCCATCCATTCGGGATCCGGTTTACCTTCCCTTGGAAGATAGTCATTGTTATAGAAACCATATCCTTCCTGAACCTCGAAAGGCAGGTAATACAGATAGTTGGTCCCTGCTTTTACCGGTCCGGCTATTATCTCACAGACTTCCCTGTCCACCCTGATCCTGTGGATATTCG
>Ga0111175_1055_pt1 | contig 21452 bp, 15 predicted proteins | sample DeeMarSWOR324_28_FD_80228 | JGI IMG/M metagenome (GOLD analysis project Ga0111175, IMG submission 80228) | Bacteroides sp. SM23_62
AGCCTGACAGGTACCTTGACCGTCCATACATTATCCGCATGATCGACTGTAGAAATGTACTGGTGCAGGATATAAATATGCGGAATTCGGCCATGTGGATGCAGCATTACCTGGCCTGTGAAAACCTGACTGTTAGCGGGATCAAGGTATACAACCATGCCAACCAGAACAATGACATGATAGATATCGACGGCTGCAGGAACGTGATCATTTCTGATTGTTACGGCGACACCGATGATGATGCCCTTACCTTTAAAAGCACCTCGGAGCATCCCTGTGAGAACATCACCGTGACCAACTGTGTCCTGAGCAGCCATTGCAATGCCATTAAATGCGGTACCGAATCTACCGGGGGATTTAAAAACATTGCGATCAGCAATTGTATAATAAAACCATCAGCGGAAAATGATCCGATTTTTGGATTACGCAACGGTATCAGCGGCATTTCCATAGAAGTTGTTGACGGTGGAGTCATGAACGGGATCACCATTTCCAATATCAGCATGGACGGTCCCGAAGTACCCATATTCATCCGCCTCGGCAACCGTGCCAGGAAACATACTCCCGAAGCAGAAATACCTACGGTCGGGCAGTTATCCAATGTCCTGATCACCCAGGTCATTGCGCGGAACACCGGGAAGACCGGATGTTCCATTACCGGCATACCAGGTCATCCTGTCAGGAATATAAGCCTTTCGAACATGATCCTTGAATTCGCCGGGGGCATTCAGGAACCTGTCCGGCCGGCCGATGTCCCAGAACTGGAGGACCAATACCCGGAATCGACCATGTTCGGCCATCTGCCTGCCTATGCATTTTTTATCCGGCATGCGGAAGATATCAGTCTGTCCGATATAACAGCCATTACGCTTGATCCTGATAAGAGACAACCTGTCATCTCGCAGGATGTCAGGGGACTTACCATAACAAATGTTCCCAGGCCGTGAGATCACCCTGGCAACTATTGATGCTCATTGGTCATCGGGAATTGATATCGAAGTCCTGCATCTGCAGGTGAATTTGTATCAGATCATATTATTGTTCAATAGTAATTCCAGGCAGGATATCCAGAATTTGTCGTAGTGTTCCCAATAAACAAAATTACATCCCCAGTGGGGAGCCGGATCGGACATATAGGCAAGGACATTCCCTTTTCCGCAGGATCCCCAGGTCAGCAAGGGATCGCCCGTTTCTTTAACCTCCAGCAGGACATCAAATCCATCCCTGGCAAGGGTACGGTTATATCCCAGGATGGGTGGAAAGCCGGAGAAATCAACAGCTGACAATGGTGAGCTTTCTGTAGTGAGCTTTACTGTGAAACCTTCAGTATTTTCCACCAGATCCTCGAAATCCAGGCAGGTAACCGGAAGGATTTTCTTCAGGCCGGTCCTTCCCCAGCCTCCTTTTCCCATCTCCCCGTTAAAGGATAGCCAGCCGCCGCAAAATATAGCATGCATACCATTTTCTATGGCTTCAACAGTCAGCCTGACACGGTCAGGATATGTTAGCGGCTTGGATCCAAATTTAGTCCGGTCGAAAAAATCCGGGGCAAGCTGGAATATCTTTGCTTCGACATCACTGAAAACCAGCACATCGTATTCTTCCAGGATACGTTCCCATTCTCCGGGTGCAAGTTTGTAAAAATCCCAGGTCGGAACCGAATTCACTTCATGCCTTCCCGTTGATTCAAGAGCGGCTTTCAACCATTTACCATAATTGAAAATATCCAGCCCTTTATGGGCATAATTAAAAGGAGTTTCCGCAAAAACCGGTCCCGTCAGTACGGCCCAGTCTCCTATGTAGTAAATCTTCGCCATTGTTATTTTTTTTTCAAGGTATAAATGCCCGCAGATAATTCCAAATCATTTTTATCTTTACCTTAAATAGACAGATCGATCAATGACTTCTTCCGGGCGGATCCAAAAAGCTATGAACCTTACAACTCCTGACAGGGTGCCATTGATGTGCCAGCCTTCCTGGGGATTCGTTCTGACTCAATTTCCGGATATCGATCCTGTCGATCTGTGGCATAACAAAGACGGGATCTATCCCAGGGCTTTTGCAGACATCAGTACCAGGTTCCATTTTGACGGTATGCTGATACCGGCAGTGGGATTGGCCGCACTGGACGAAGGCAGGGTAGTTCGGAAAGATTCATTGTTTCCCGAAGGTCCAAGTATCTATTTCAGCAACGGGGATCAGTGTATTTATTGCCGGGGTGATCTTCCGAGATATTCCTATAAGCATCCCCCTGAGATAGGCATAGATGAACTGGAACCTGAGAAAATTCCGGATACCATCAGCTTTCACACACCATCCAATCATTTAAGGATGTGGATCAATGAAGATCTGCCTGGAAGGGTAATTGAAATATCCCAGGCCCGCGGGTACCTGGATGATGAGTTATCCATACATGGTTCCACCTATGCACCGGAAGATTATTTGATAGACCGGCTGGGCGTGGAAGAGGCCTTCCTGGCCATGATGACCCACCCGGACAAATGCAGGGAAATTCTTCTGCGTTATGCCCAGGCAACTGCCCGTCATATACGGGAACAAATCGATGCCGGTGTGGATGCGATTAATTTTTCTGCTCCGTGGACCGGGCAGAATTTTATTTCCCTGGACATGTACGAAAATGTCATCGCCCCGGCTCAGAAGGTCATTGCGGATCTCTGTAATGAACATAATGTACCCTGTTATTGTCATACCTGTGGTTCCATTGATGACAGGCTGGAGTTGATCATTGACCTGGGGTTCAGCGGACTGGAATGCCTTGATCCGCCACCCCTGGGGAATGTTGAACTGGAAGATGCGGTAAAAAGGATAGGACACCGGGCCTTTATCAAGGGAAATATTGATCCGGTTAATACATTGATGAATGGCAGTCCTTCACAGGTCAGGGAAAGTGCCATAAGATGCCTGGAAGCCGGTATGAAGGCCAGGGGATTTATCCTGAGTACGGCCTGTTCGATCGCTCCGGCAACACCGGCTGAAAACCTGGATATGCTATATGAAGTTGTTGAACAATACGGTCATTATTAGACAAAGCCATTAAGAATATTCTTTCAGATACCAATTTTACTGCACTGGATTGGGTGATAGTCATCCTGTATCCCATGATCTCCGTTGGCATCGGAATTTACGTAAGGAAATTCATCAGGAACATGCGGGATTTTGTTACGGCCGGCCGCAACCTTGGACTCTGGCTGGGGATTGCCACCATGACGGGAACGGAACTGGGTTTGATCACGGTCATGTACTCAGCCCAGAAAGGGTTTACCGGGGGTTTTGCAACCTTTCATATTGCCATGGCCGCACTGATTGTCACATTTATTGTTGGGTTGACCGGATTTATTGTTTACCGGCTGCGGGAAATGAAGGTGCTGACCATCCCCGAATTTTATGAAAAACGATTTGACCGGAAAACAAGAATCCTCGGAGGGATCATGATGGTACTGGGAGGTATTCTGAACATGGGACTTTTCCTTAAAGTTGGATCCATGTTTCTCGTCGGTATTACAGGTCTTTCAGCAACCAGCTGGGCCCTGCCGGCCGTCATGATTTTCCTTATCACGCTGGTATTGATCTATACGGTTCTCGGGGGAATGGTGTCCGTTGTCATTGCCGATTATGTGCAGTTTGTAGTGCTGTCAATCAGCCTGCTCGCTATTACATTCATTTCGATATCAAAACTTGGATGGAACAATATCTTTGACTCCATTCAAAATACCATGGGAACAGCCGGCTTTGATCCGACAGTGGCAGGTGGCGGGTTTGGCTGGGAGTATATTGCCTGGATGTTTTTTCTGGGACTGGTCAGCTGTGCCATCTGGCCAACGGCAGTTGCCCGGGCCCTGTCCATGGAAACTCCACAGGTGGTTAAGCGACAATACATGATTACTTCCGTGTCCTATCTGATACGGTTCCTTATACCCTATTTCTGGGGTATTTCGGCATTTGTATTCATCACGAATGACGCTACTTTCAGTGCATTGTTTTTTCCCGCAGGCTATCCTCCCCCGGATTCCATGCCGGCAGGAGTGGAAGCGGTTGACAACCTTTACGGAATGCCCTTTTTCCTTGGAAAGATAATACCTGCGGGCCTCATCGGTCTGGTTACTGCAGGCATGCTTGCAGCTTTCATGTCTACCCATGACAGCTATCTGTTGTGCTGGAGTACCTCTCTTACCCAGGATGTGGTCGCTCCCATAGCAAAATCAGCAGGAAGGCCCTTAACCTCCAGGCGAAAAGTTACCCTGTCCAGGATCTTCATTGTAATGATAGGGGGATTTGTGCTCTACTGGGGTCTTTTCTATAAAGGCAGTGAGGATATCTGGGATTACATGGCCGTCACAGGTGCCATTTATTTCACAGGAGCATTTGCCTTGCTGCTGGGTGGCCTCTACTGGAAACGGGCCAGCTCTACAGGGGCATTTATGGCCCTGATAGGTGGCCTTGGTGCTATCGTGGGACTAACCCCCGTACAGGACCTTCTGGGTATTGAATTGTCCAGTGCCCGTGTCGGGCTGTTATCAATTATTGGAACTATTGTTCTGATGATCATAGGATCATTATTGTTCCCCGACCGGAAACACCGAAAAGAACCAAAAACCTCACCGAATCATGTCCATTGAGAGCTGGAGCATAATCTGGAAAATTGTCTTTGTCATTGGCGTGTCTATGTTCGCCATTCTGGCCATTTTGGTCATCGCAGGCGGTGCAAGGGATATCGTCAAGCTGATCCAAAGACTTAAAAATGATGACGAAGTATCAGGGATTTCAGAAACCATCTCTGATGAAGAATAAACCCTGCTGGTTTTCTGAAACTATTTTTTTACAGAAACCCTCAGGACAGATGCCCATGAGGTCATTATCATTCCGTTCATACCTTCAGGCCAATCGGATAATATTAATTCAAAATCAGATTCAGGATCGATTTTTTGTTCAAGTGAAAATCTGACACAATATCCATTATCTTCAACAGACTCAAGTTTGGCAGGGCTAGAGATATTTCCAAGCGGATCGATGAACATCGGGGCCTACGCCAACCTCCCATACCGATATAAAGGCATGGCCATTGATCAGCCGGTTATAATAGAAATACAGGTTGTGATAATAAACTTCTGGTTCAAATACATTTTCTGATATATTGATAATCAAATTATTATACACTTCACTATTTGAGCTGCCAGCAAATCCATTTGCCCATCATTGACCGGCGATAGCTTGAATGCATTGAAAGTATTTTTGATCTGGTGGTTCCTGATTACAAATACACCGCTTATCCTGTCTCCCTTGAAGACACTCCCGTTGAAGTGCCTGCACCTGCCATGGTGAAGTTCTTCCCAGGTATAACCGTCATCATGTGTCCAAACACTGATATCCTGCTCCCACCTGCAGTTTTCAACGAGAAAGTGGTGACTTTCCCGTCCTGCAGCATATAACAGCATTTTTCCAACAAACACATCACACTGCTTATCTGACAGATAGTAAATATCAATTGCAGTAATAATATCGGTCAGTCAATGCCTGATTATGAATTCTTCAATAACAATCCAGCAACAATCTTTCAATTGAAAAGCATTGTAATGTAAATCCATGCCCGGCTCTGATTTCCCCTCGATGGAGGCAGTTTCGATACGCTCTGGATTCCCTGTAATTATGATTGGAATATTTGGCAATCCATTTACGCCATGCAACGTAAACGGTTCTGTGTATATCCCGGAGTGAAAAACCATGGTGTCTCCTGCCGATAATCCTGCCATGCGGGATCGTATCATTGTGTGCGATATTAAAGGATTCAGGTATTGAGTTCCTCCTGAAGATAAATTTTAATTGTTACATTTGATTATGATGAATGGATATCAAAGGATCATTGCTGCCCTAAAGGGTGAACAGCCTGATAGCATCCCGGTGATGTTGCATAATTTCATGATGGCCGCAAAAGAAGCTGGGTATACCCAGGCTGAATACCGCTCCGATCCCCAAAAAATTGCCAATGCATTTATTCAATCTGTTGAGAAATATCAGTATGATGGTATCCTGGTGGACGTTGATACGGTTACACTTGCCGGTGCTGTCGGGGTACCTGTTGATTTCCCCGAGCATGAACCTGCCCGTTCAAACAGGGGTTGTTTGAATGATCTGAAAGAGGTGGATGATCTCGGTGAACCGGAAATTTCCAAAAATGAGCGTATCCAGATCTGGCTCGAGGCAGTGAGGATCCTGGTTCAATATTTTGGGAAGGAAATCCTTATCAGGGGCAACTGTGACCAGGCACCCTTCAGCCTTGCAAGCATGATGCGCACACCGGCCGGTTGGATGCTGGATCTGCTTGATCCGGAAAACCAGGAAAGGGTTCACCGCTTGTTATCATACTGCCTGGAAGCGGGACGTCAATTTATGCAACTGATGGCAGGTACTGGTGCCCATCTGCTTTCAAATGGTGACAGTCCGGCGGGACCCGAAATGATCTCCCCGGAAATGTACAGGGAATTTGCCATGCCTTATGAGGCCAGGATGGTGGAGACAGCCAGCAAACTTGGCCTTGGCTATATACTGCATATTTGTGGAAATACCGGTCTCATCCTGGCAGATATGGTGGAAACCGGAGCGGATGGAGTGGAGCTTGATCATAAGACCGATGCCTTATTAGCCAGGGATATTACCAGCAACCGGTGCTGTTTTATTGGCAATATTGATCCCTCAGGTGTGCTGGCTTTAGGAGATCAGCAAACCGTTGCGACGAAAACAAAGGAGTTGTTAGCGCTGTTTGGAAGAACCCGCGGGTTTATCCTGAATGCCGGTTGTGCCATCCCCGCGGAAACGCCCCCGGAGAATATCCGGACCATGATCAGGACCGCCAGGGAGTTTTTATAAGCGACTCAAAAACCTTAAAATAATGTACTCATGAAAACCCGGAAAAATATGATGGGATTTATAGGCCTTGGTGTCATGGGAAAACCGATGTCACTCAACCTGATCAAGGCAGGCTATCCGCTGATGGTCTCGGACATCAATCCCGAACCTGAAAAAGAAGTCGTCGTAGCAGGAGCCTTGAAAGGAAACTCTCCCAGGCATATAGGTGAATCCTGCCAGCTGATTTTCACCATGCTTCCCAATTCACCGGAAGTGGAGGAAGTGATATGCGGAAAGAACGGCGTGCTGGAAGGCGCAAAACCAGGCAGCACGATCATCGATATGAGTTCGATTGATCCCATGGTAGCTATCAGGATAGCCGGGATGGCTTCCCAAAAAGGTGTCGATATGCTCGATGCGCCAGTCAGCGGAGGTGAGCCCAAAGCCATTGATGGTACATTGTCGATCATGGTAGGTGGGAAGGAAGAAGTGTTCGACAGGGTGGAACCTGTCCTGCTGGCCATGGGGGCATCGGCCATTTTAATTGGAAATATTGGCAGTGGGAACATTTGCAAACTTGCCAACCAGATCATGGTTGCCCTACATCTGGCCGCTATGTCAGAAGCCATGGTGTTCGCAGAAAAAGCAGGCGTGGATGCAGAAAAGGTATTTCAGGCTATCAGGGGGGGACTGGCAGGCAGTGCGGTGCTGGATGCCAAAATGCCATTGATCCTGGAGCGTAATTTTAAACCGGGAGGGCCCATCCGCATGCACACCAAAGACCTGCTGAACGTCAGGGATACGGCTCTTGAAATTGACGCACCCATTCCATTGACCACCCAGGTTCTTGAATTCATGAAAGCATTAAAGGCAGATGGAAAGAAGGAGGACGACCATGGCGGTCTTATACAATACTGGGAAAAGCTGGCACATGTTGAAGTAAGGAAAAAGTGATCCTTATATCTAATAATATAACACTGCTTCATTCTTTCGCTGATTGGCGCTTAAAACATAATCTGTATCTCCCGCAGAAAACACCTGTGTCTGTGTTGGACCGGCATCTTCTTCAATAACTGCCCTGTTAAACTTCCCACCCTTGAGGTCAAGGATGTGAAATGATTCAAGCGCCATGGATCCGCTGCGGTTCCCGACAACAATGACCGGCTTTTGCTTTACAAATCCGCTGCTGAGACCATGCCCGAAGGACAGTGAATCGCTGAATCTGATATCCCATTCGCTGCCTGTATTTTTGTAGATATTGAGCGTCTCTCCATGAAAAGGTTCAATGGTCACCAGCTCATACTGCCCGTCTCCATCAAGGTCAATAAAAGTCATCTCGCTTACTTCCTTTTCGAATAGAGATTTGATACGCCAATCTCCGCCGGCATCCTGTTCAAGGTAAAAGATCCCCTCCCTCCCGGAAATACAAATGGTTTCATGTCCGTTGATCCGGGTCCGGGTCATGCCATGGTTCCTGGTAATGCTGTTATCAATAACCCGGGATTCCCAGGATGCTCCGGTTGTATCATCAAGTTTTATCAAATGCAATTCCCCCGGATTTGACCAGTCCTGTGGATTCTCCTTGTATGTGCTGACCGTAGCTGCAAAAAGGAAATTTTTCCCGTCCCGGTTCAGGATCTCGCATCTATGGGCAAAGGGCAAATGCAATGCACGCGTTGTATGCCAGTCCCTATTGGTTCTTCTGTGCAGAAAAAGACCTGCTTCACCACCAACAAACGGGGGGAACAGTCCCATGATGCTGACAAACATATCAGGATTGCCTGGCACCGGGATAAAACTCATCATCCCACCGGGTGAACCTGTTACCTGGCTGGTTTCACCTGTCGTGATGTTATAGAGGTAAACCTCCGGTTTTGTCTCAGATCCGGCACCAATATAAATTTCCGGTCCAACCCTGAAGGCATTGGCTGTATATACTGACTCAATCTCAAGAATAACCTGTTTAGTGTTCATGTCCTTCGAATGTGATTAATCCTGGTTTATATTTCAAAAGTTTCACAGGTCCTGAAAATCCGGCAGGAAAAATCTCTGAATCCTCATTCAGGTATTGTGCAATGGGTGATGTTGTCCATGATCCGCTATCCGGAATTAATTTATTCATCTCCCCGATCAGGCGGTTTCTCCAGACATTGGTTGAGATCACCTCAAGCGTATTTGTCCCTTCTGTCAATGCCCCATCCACGTTGATCTCACTTCCAGGTTCCCAGCATATGCCCAAAGGTGACTCATTGAGCTTAATGTCCGAACTGGCACCCGTCTCACCTGGATTGATCGCATAGCTATAACCCTTCTCTATCCAGCCTTGAGGCAGGTCAAACCGAACCTGGTAGCGGGCAGTCCCGGCATAATATTTGACAAAAGGGTCATCATATTCTGTGAATGATCTCAACTGGTTGATGGCCACTGTCCTGGCGTTTGTATCCGCCTGTACAAATTCGATGGTCCCGGACAATGCCTCAACCGAGAATATCTCTGTCTCCGGAATATTGACCTGATACTTAACGCCTTTGTTCGAGACCATTGAATATTCACCACCCCTCAGGGAATATACTTCAACGTGACCATCATTATTGACTTCCAGCCTGGGAAATACCGGCCCTGTTTTTCCTTCAACCGACGGGAATATGGTAATTCCGGATTTTTGAATTTCAATGAAGTGCTCACCTGCATCCACCCTGTCAAATACAACGAAATATGCCTGCCTTGGCCTGAAAGTCAAGGGGATTCTTGTTCTTGATTCTTCCTCTTTGAAAGCCATGCAAGGATGTACCCTGCCATCCATCGGGTCCCAAACAGATGGACTTTTATCCGCCACATTAAACAGGAATTCAACCTGCTTTAATTCATTCGATTGATTGACCAGGTAATATATATCCTGATCTCCAAGTACCTTATGATAATACAGAAAAATCTCCGGTTGCTCGCAATTGTTTTCAATATCAGGATCCATATTCTCACCGGCTAAAATCTCGTGAATTGGTCTGCCCCAAATTACTTTTCCCTTCCCATAACTGTTTTCGTAAACAGTTTTGCCATCCACATTTCCCCAGATATTATCAGCCAGGCTCCTGAGTTTTTGGTTATCCCTATCATAGTTATTGAGGGACAGGCAGCGCAATGGTTTCGGTCCGACCACAATGGCACCTTCAGCTATCAGTTTTTCAAGTTTTTCCAGTGTCGCCAGCTCCATGACATGATCATCGGGCAGCATCAGCATCTTATAAGCTGCCCTGTCGGGAAGGATGATCTTTCCTTCATCCATGACCAGGTGATTGATCAGTATATCCGGATTGCAATGGTCGGCTTTATAACCATAAGGCAGCTCATACAGAGGTTGCCTGGCCTGGAAATCAGGCATCCTGTCACCGATAAAATAACAGATTTCTGATACAGGTTTCCCTAGCTGCAAAACATACTGTTGCCTGGCAAGGTAACTCGAGAATCCACTGAAATGCTGCCACCAGTTATTATGCCGGTTAAAATGCGATCCGTATCTTCCTAAAGTGAACCCTGGTTTTTTATCCCATGGCTGATGCACATAACTATGCAGAACCATCCGGTTTACCCCGAAGCTGAATGCCATATCGCCATAGGGCTTCAGATCCCACGGAGTCTCACTGTAATGAGCAAACCCAGTATATGCCTCTGCTGCGAGCAGGGATTTACCATATACAGCACAGGCATGTGTTGGTGTGATGGCATTCAGCCGGGTCCCTGGCGAATAATCAATATTTGACAGGTCAGTATTTGAAGGATCCCCGCTTGCGGCCCAGAATTCGGTCATTGGCAGGTCTATATACTTATTTGACCTTAATACATCCAGGGGTGGATAATGAGTGCCACCATAGATCACCTCAGCATGGAGTTCCAAATCATGCTTGTGACATAATGTGCTGAAGTGTTTAAAGAAATTTTCCTCGATCAGATCGGCAATGGTTTTTCTGAAATCATTTAAAAAAGTTTCGGTAATTTCAGCAGATCCTACCACATGGCCGCAAAGTACAGGCAAATATGGCATCATGTCATAGCCCCTTCTTTTTTCAAAGGCCGATGGGAAATCTTCAGACCAATTCTGGTATTCACACTCCCAGCTGTCTATGAATAAATATTTAAAGGTATTTCCTGCATAATCCCCTGCTGCATCAATTAATTTTCGGGGGAAGTTTTTAAAATGAAGATTCAATGCACTGGTGTCCATTTTATCACATTCCAGACCTCTTCCTTCTGCGGTAGCCGGACCATTTTCGGATCCGGTGGTGGTATATCCAAAACGCGCTATGATCCACTTGCCAGCAGGCGCATTCCAGTCCAGCCGGCCATCGGCTGACATGCTGTCAGTTAAGTCAACTACGTTCCCCAATAAAATAGGATTTGCATCCGATTCAACCTTGTCGACATTTACCATTTTATCCATCGAGCGGGATTGCAGGGCCACCGTTTTCTCCAGGTGGGAAGTTATGGATGGAAAATACCGAGGCGTTTCATTTACCTTTAAAAGTTCAATTTCCGATATATTAATCGATTGATTGTTCCCCAAACCACTTATTTCCCTTGGGAGGACCCGTAAATATTTGGCTGTAACCGGAGGTATGGCTATCAGGGAGGTTTTGTTCATTTCCGTTATATTGATACTGATGTATTTTTGAAAGGCCTTTCCATTTTCAGATATTTCAATATCAAACCGGCTGTTTAAATCAACAGCGCCCCATTGGAAATGAAGATAAGGGTGAATGGCTATCTTTTCCACCAATGTTGGCTGTTTAAATGAAAATAAAACCACATCATCGATGGACAATTCAATGAAGCTAAAAGGCTCTCCGTCATTCAGCACATGCCCGTTAATTGAATCATTAACAAATATATCAGGTATATCAGTCTGGTTGATAATACCGGCAGGGGAAGGCCACGCAATCACGGCCACATCCCTGTAAAAGTTCATTTTTGCTTTTGGCCGGGACAGCCTGGCTGAAACCCGCTGGCCCCCTTCCATCAGCGTGGTAGTCCATATGTATTGCTTCATGGATTGCTCAGGCTTGATCCATGGTCCCCCGGTCGTACTCCATCCATCACAATTATGGATGCCAATTTCAATCCCTAACCGATTGGCTTCCTCCAGGGCAAATCTGAACATACTGTACCATTCCGGAGTATTGAATGTAACCTGGGGAACGCCGAAGTCCTTTCCCCCGAAGAGACCAATATTGAGAATGGTTGCACCGATTATCCCCTGGTCCTTCATGGCTTCAAGATCTTTGGTAATACCTTCCCTGGTAATGGCTTTATCCATCCAGTGCCACCAGGTATAGATACCCGCCGTCTCAGGAGGATCCATAAATGAAGAATTGCTGAGCTCATCTCCCAAATCCTTACAGCCAATTAGGAGACAAAAACCCATGAAGAACGGCATAACGTGATTGAAAAATTTAATTCTTTTCACTACTTGAGGTGTTATAAAAGATTAGTTATTCCCCTTGGCTGTTAGACCAAAGGTAATGAATTTAATCACTTCCATCCAGAGGTATAAAAGATGTCGCCATTCCGGGTAAATTGGTTAACTTGCGCCCTTCATATCACAAAACAACTACTATATTATGATCAAAAAAATAGCATCCACTTACCTTCTTTTGTTTGCATTCCTTCTTGGATGTTTTGCATCTGAAGAGAGTGATACTGATCAACAATTTTCCTGGCCAATGGAAATAGCATCTGAAAATGGTACCATAACCACGCTGTACCAGCCTCAGCTTGAATCGTTTCAAAACAATGATCTGGAAGGCCGTCTGGCGGTCACCATAAAAGTACCTGACGAAGAAATGATTTTCGGCGCCCTGTGGTTCAGGGCCAGGATGCTGACTGATCTGGATAACAGAACCGTTTTACTGGAAAAGATGGAGATCATAAATACCCATTTCCCGGATATAGTAGACGATGACAAAATCAGCAAATTCTCAGATTTACTTTCAGCGGAGATTGAATCATGGAACCTGGAAATGTCACTTGACAGGATTCTTGCCAGCCTGGATGAGGTGGAAAACCTGAAACAATTATCCGATCAGATCAACAATGACCCGCCTGACATCTATTTCAGAAATACACCGGCCATTCTGATGATGATCGATGGCGACCCGATTTTAGAAAAGGATGAGGGTTCCGGTCTTGAATATGTGGTGAATACCCCTTTCTTTCTTGTGAGGGATCCAAATAAAGAGGACTATTATATCCATGGCGGTCCCTTCTGGTATACCTCTACCGAGATACTGCATGGATGGGAAGAAACAAAAAAGGTCCCTTCGAAAATTGAAAAATTTGCAAAAGAATCCATTGAAGATCCAGCGGTGGACTCCATCTCACAATCCTATACCGAAGCGCCGGAATTGATTGTCGTATCAGAACCTGCAGAGCTTATCCTGGCAGACGGAGAAATTGATTACCAGGCCATTGAAGGAACAAGCCTGTTGTATGTTGCCAATTCTGAGAGTGATATCATAATGGATATCAACTCCCAGAACCATTATGTCCTGCTGGCCGGAAGATGGTATTATTCAAAATCATTGCAGGATGGTGACTGGGAGTTCCGGGAACCGGATGAGCTTCCGGCAGATTTTGCAAAGATCCCTGAAAATTCTGCCATGGCCACGGTGAGGACCAGTGTTCCCGGGACTGATGAAGCACAGACAGCTTTGCTGGAGCAATCCATTCCGCAAACAGCCACCATAGAACGGAAAGAAGCTTCTGTCGAAGTCAAATACGACGGGGAGCCACAATTTGAAAAAATTGAAGGCACAAATATGTCTTATGCCTTGAATACGGACAAATCCGTTTTGTTGATTGAAGGTATATATTACTGTGTCGACAATGCGGTCTGGTTCATGGCGGACAAACCGACCGGCCCCTGGGAAGTCTGTGTTGAACGGCCGCAGGAAGTGGATGATCTTCCACCTGAATCCCCGGTTTACAATGTGAAATATACATACATCTACGAATCCACCCCCGAAGTGGTTTATGTAGGTTACCTGCCCGGGTACACACATTGCTATGTTTACAGCGGGGTGGTAGTCTATGGAACGGGGTACTATTACCATCCATGGTATGCGCGTGCCTATTATCCGAGACCGGTGACCTGGGGATTCGGGGTCCATTATAATCCCTGGACCGGATGGGGTTTTTCAGTCGGGTTCAGTTATGGGTGGTGTAGCTGGCGATTCCATCCCTACGTGGGGGCTTACTGGGGACCGAGGGGATATTACGGAGGATACCGTCATGGTTACCATCATGGATACCGGCGCGGTTATGGCCATGGTTACCGGGCCGGTTATGCTGCAGCCCAGCGTAACGCAAACCGGAATGTATATAATAACCGCAGCTCAGGTGTCAGGCAATCAAGCCCCGGGAGAAATCCGCAGGCTTCAAGAAATATCAACAACAGGGCACGGCCCTCAAACCAGCCAAATAACATGTACACTGATAGAAGCGGGAATGTTTACCAGCGCAATCAGAATGGCAGTTACGAAAACCGTTCGAACAGGCAACGCCCGCAGGGACGACCACAGAACATACAACAGCCTTCCACCAGCCAGCAGGAACGATCACGACAGGGTCAGATACAAAACAACCAGCGGCAACAGCTGGACAGGTCCCACCAGAACCGGAACCAGGGAACACAAAATTACAACCGTTCACAGCAATACCAGCAGCAAAACCGGAGCAGGCCAAGCGGGCCCAGCAGGCCCGGTGGTGGCAGATCAGGCGGGGCCAGGCCTTCTGGTGGCAGGAGAAGGTAAAAACTAACGATTATTCCAGGATAACCATTTAACCTATTTCTACATATTTACCAGATTTGAAACGATAGAAATATATGCCCTGGTTAAAACGATCCACAGATATATCCTGATGACAAATCCCCGGTGTTCTGATCTCACTGAACAATATATCTACCAGCCTGCCCTGCCTATCAAGTATTGAAAGTTCAACCAGGGCAGTAGATTCAACTGAAAATTTGAAAGTTCCGGAATACTGGACCGGATTCGGAAACAACTCAACATGATTTTGCAGCAGGGGGTTATCCTCATCAGATATGATACCCTCAACACCGGTTGGAGAATTAAACCCTGATCTGATCAGGGTCCAGGCTTTATTATTATGCTCATGCACCTCTTCAACCAGGTTATCCGGATCATCCAGGTAAAATTTCACCGATGTGCCAAATTGATCAACATTGCTGTAGTTCTGTACCCGTGCATTAATGGTGGCGGTATCACCCGGTTGTGGATCAAACGGGCAACAAGGACATATCGAACCAACGATAAATTTAAGAAGGAAGTTATATGAAAATTTCTTATGAAAAAATCCATGAATGACTAACTTTAATAAATCAAAGGAAAAGGAATAAACGCTCCAACAGAAATCCCTATCATTGGAAAATCATTGATTCAAATAGTAATGCTGAATACTTTGTTTATGAGACAACTGTACAAACTTTTACAACAGGTGTACCTGCCCAATAAAAACCAATCATGAGTTATATACATAAAGGATTTGTTCAGGATAACGGGATGATAGATCATGGTACCATCATAACAGATCCATCAGCATTGGTAATCCAGCCGGAAGATGACGGACTTCATATTGTTGATTATACCGTGGGAGATTTTGAATGGTGGTATTTTGATGTTGTCGATCATACATCGGGTATCTACCTGAAAATTGTAATACACCTTGGCACGGATCCACTCAGAATGAGGATCTATCCCCAACTTGCCATCTCGTTGAATACTCCAGATATGAGCGGGAGCTTTAGCCAGCCTTACTCAATCAATGATCTTGATATTTACACACACCAGTGCAATATCTCGATCAAAGATGATGTTAGGGTCAGAACAGCTTCAGGAATTCCTCTCGAATATACCATAGTAATCGACATTCCTGTATTTCAATGCAATCTGACATTTGTCAGTGATCTGGAAGGATGGAAACCTTTGGGCAATGGGGTAACAAACCAGATCGGAAAAAAGAAGGGTGTATTCTCATGGACCATTCAATCGCCCAAAGCCAGGGTGGAAGGTGAATTCACGTACAAGGATAAAAAAGTTACCCTGCAAAATACAATCGGGTATCATGATCACAACTATATCAAGGTTGACAGGAGAAATCCTTTGTACCTGGATGAGCTGGTCACCAGATGGTATTGGGGAAAATGCTATGCAGAAAATCATACGGTCATATTCATGGATACCCATTGCAGGACCAATCGCATTCTATCCTTGATGGTGGCTGAAGAAAACAGAATCATCCATAGTTCCAATAACATGATAGATTGCTTAATAACGCATGCAAACTATGATCACTCGCTTGGTGTAGAATACCCGGCATCTTTGATGGTTACCTCAAAGGATGAAAATCTACCCATGCAAATGGTAGTTGCAACAGACAGAATTTTGGATAGCAAAGATTTACTGGAGGGAGTAAACCCTGTCTTAAAATGGTTGATTAAAAAACTGGTGGCCAAGCCTGTCTATCATGGATTACTATCAAAGGTCAGCATAAGATTAAAGAACAAATCCTGGGAAGGATTTGGAAATTTTGAAGCGATGGTTTTCAGAACAAAATAAGCCGAATTTTTCAACTACTCTTTCCAGTAATCGGTGCAGAATTACAGTTTGATTATTCTTCTTGTTGCTATAAAGCCTTCTGTTTTTATTATGATAAAATAAACTCCTGTCGGATAGGAGTATAGGTCAATCTGTTTAGACTTACCGTTGAAGTATATGGTTTGTATGACCTGTCCGGTCAAGTTTGATATATCCACTGAAAAAATTCCTGTTCTCCCTACCTGTATGGTAATTAAATCATGGGTAGGATTGGGATAGCATAGCATCCATTGAGGACCAGTGAAATTATCCGTTGTATTGGTAATTGATTGGCTGGTGAATTTTTTTACAGTCAGCAAATTATTTTCAGTAAAAGCTACTACTGGCTCGTCGTTATGAACTGCAATATCAACGGTGCCTATATCAGAATTTAAATAATCCTGGACCGGAGGCATCACATACCACTGTTCTCCATCATAAAGGTTTACAGAAATCGCTGTATCGGATTCGGTACTGGCATAGGCAACATACAGATAGGATGATGAAGCCGCCATCCTTAAAAAATAAAAGCTTCCAGCCGGTGCAGATCCTGCGCCCAGAACCATCCATTGAGAACCATTCCACGCTGCGATGTACAGTTCCGTGTTGGCATTTTCAAACCAGCCCACAACAGGGTTGCCTTGATAAAGAACAATCTCAGGATGTGACACCGGGTTGTACATCCTGAATCCGTCACCCAAATCAGTATATTCCTTTGTACCATTTACGATGGCACCTTTCATTACATACAAATATTCCTGTTGTGAAAAAACACAATACCATGCATCATCATCACCGGTAATGTCTGTTCTTAGTCCAACGCTCGTATAGGTGACCCTCCATCCACCATTTAGTTCGATTTGCTCTCCTACGCCCACAATATTCCTGATATGCAACATATCATAATTAGTTGCTACTCCATCTGAATATTTACTTGTGAAACTCATATAGGGAAGGCCCATTGCCATGGCAGCCCTGGGAAACCATTGCGAAACCAGATAGGTACCTGTAAAAGTCACCCAGTTGCCATTTACATTGGTACCATACCCATAATCGTAACCATCATCATACCAGGTAGCTACCACCACAGAACCATCGATATCTACATCAGGTTCATGGCACTCGTTCGAAAGGTTGGCTTGAACTGCCCAATTACTGCCTGTCCATTTTTCAACGATACCCTCGTCAATGTTCAGGGATGGACGTGGTTTCCGGTAGTGGATTACCATCTCCGATCCATCGCTGGCAATACAGGCTTGGGTTACACCGTCCGTAGTTGGCGATGGAAATGAATGCCATTGAAAATCTGTCGATTCTACGGGGCGGATGAGATCATTTTTAAGGGTTGGATCCTGTTTTATTTCTAGTCCAGCCCGACTATCTTTTAATGCAGGCATATGGATCTGTGCCACTATATCAGAACCTATGAGAAGGATTATGGTTATGGTTAAAATTCTTTTTCGCATGACAGGAAATTTTAATATATACCAACAAATAGAATAAAACACGATATACACTGATAATAAATCTATTGAATTATTCTGTCAAATTCAGGATTTCAATTAAGTATTTGACGGAAGGCAGTAATACATCAATTAAAATATAATCAGTGATAGGAAATCAATATTCCATTTATTAGGCTTAGGCAATAAATTGAATATATCAATTATACACACTATTTTTAGTTGACAGTAAGATTGCAACCTTAATTAATGAAAAAATGAAACGACGAGAATTCATCGAAAAAAGTGCAGTACTGGGATCAGGGCTTGCGGCTGCCGGAATGATCAGTCCGAAACCATCCAGGGCTGTCCCGGCAAATGATAAGATCCGCTTGGGAATAATGGGGCTTGGAGGTCGTGGCACCTTTCTCACTTCCCGGCTGGCAGAACGGTCGGATGTAGATATCCTCTACCTCTGTGACGTCAATGCACGTCAATTGGGACGGGCTGCTGAGGAAGTCCGGAGCCGGCGGAATACCTGGCCAAAAATGATCCAGGATTTCCGGGAAATGCTTGATGACCAGACCCTGGACGGAATCGTAAATGCTACACCGGATCACTGGCATGCTCTGGGAACCATTATGGCATGCCAGTCGGGTAAGGATGTTTATGTTGAAAAACCGCTGTCCCTGACAATCTGGGAAGGGAAACAGATGGTGAAAGCCGCCAGGAAGTATGGCCGCATTGTACAGGCCGGTTTACAGTGCAGAAGTGCTCCGTACTTCATTGATGCCGTTGATTATCTTCGGTCCGGTCACCTTGGAGATATCCACCTGGTAAGGGTTTTTAATATGATGAAGCACAGCCCTGCCCCCAAAGGATCGGAAGAACCGGTACCCAATGGACTTGACTGGGATATGTGGTGTGGGCCTTCCAAAAAAATGCAATACAGCCCGGGGCGCTGGTGGTTCAATCGGTGGGAATACAGTACCGGAGGTATTTTAGGTGATCAGATCCATCAGATGGATTTAGCCAGGGCATTGGTCGATCGCATATATCCGGAATCCATCCAGCACATGGGTGGTGTTCATTATTTTAATGACGGTCGGGAAATTCCTGATACACAGATAGTTACTTATGCTTTTGAGAATAAACTGACCATGCTCGCGGAATCAGCACTATGGACTCCTTATATGATGAAAACCCAAATGACAATCAGGGATACAGACAGTTTTCCTGATTGGCCGTTCAACAGTACCAAGGTGGAAATTTGTGGAACCGACGGATTCATGTATTTCGGAAGACATGGAGGCGGATGGCAGGTTTATAATAATGACGGGGAATTGATCAAATCTGTTTACGGCAGGCAATCCACCGATGAACATCTTGAAAATTGGCTGCATTGTATTCGTACCCGAGAGAAACCGACCGCTGATGTTGAACAGGCGCATTACTCGACCTCCCTGGGGCATCTGGCCAATGTTTCCTATCGGGCCGGTAATAAGAAACTTGAATTTAATCCCGCTACTCAGAAGACTGATGATCCGGAAGCGGACAAATATTTCTCCAAGGATTACCGTGAGCCTTGGGTTGTTCCTGAAAATGTCTGATTCCAGAAGCAGATTTTAATTATCTTACAGTTATTGTCCATCCAGATTATTAATCGTTAGGAAATGAAAAAATGGGTATGGATCAGTGCCATTGTTCTTGCTCTCATTATAAGTATTGGGGTGGTTATCTACACAGCATACGCACGGACAAGGATTGATGCAGTATCTTCAGCATCTATCAGGATCTTCTCTCCAGGTGATAAAGACATTGAAATAACACGCGTTCTTAGCCAGGAGATTACGGAGAGCGCCTGGATTGACATCACAAATGTGGTCTTCAGGAAGGAATGGACTGAATACGGTGGTCCACGGGTTGTGATTGAGTACGATTTAAACGAGGAGGATATCACACCGGAAACCCCGGTGTATATCTTCATCCGTTACCGCCCGGGAAAAAATGGGCCCTGGCAGCTTTTGACCCCTGAACTCCTGGAAGGGAACGGACATGGGATCATAAATTATCCCGGTCATAAAGTATCCTACTTTTGGGGAGTGTATGAGATGGCATTCGATAATTTTGTCAAAGCCGATTTCAGGGTGCGGGGGATGAAAATGGCCAGGGTGCCCGCAGGAGAATTTGTAATACGAACTCTCCCCGGAGGAGGAAAGGACGATACCCAGGTACATGACAGGGCATCAGACTTACCGCTCTTTTACATCGCTCGCTATGAAACAACCCTTCGCATGTACACTGACTATCTGAATGAAATTGCTTCTGCAGAGGAAATCGGCTGGAGCAACAGGATGAAAGATGATAGTATCTGCGGTATCCGCCGCCACAAAGCCTTTTTAGGGAAAGTTAGATTTTCGGTAATTCCTGGCCGGGAAGATCATCCGGTTACACAGATCTCCTGGTATGATGCCAGAGGATTCCTGCGGTGGTGCGGTTTGCGTATGCCCACAGAAGCAGAATTTGAAAAGGCCTTCCAGGGTGGCAAATTTCTGGACGGTGATGTCTCCAGGAAAAAACCAAATCCGAATCCAACTCGATCCTACCCCTGGGGTGAAACACCGCCAGAGGCAAATGGAATTTATCGCTGCAATGCATATGGAGTTGAAGACGGATATCCATTTACTGCTCCTGTCGGTTCCTTTGAAAAATATAATTCACCCTACAACGTCGCTGACCTGGCAGGCAATGTTGAAGAATGGACAATCGACTGGTACACTACATCATACCATGTGGGACTGGATGGCTATCGCATGATCCGGGGCGGTTCTTGGATGGAGTTTCCCCTTGTGGTGGATGTCATCTCCGGGGCAACCAGATCTCCCATCCTGGAAAGTGGGTTGGTCGGATGTCGAGGGGTATATGGTCCCAATGGAAGCCAGGCCTATTAAAAGCTGATCAGACATTTTTCAGGTAAAGTTTAGTTTTCAAAAAAAGTGAAACCATCTGACAGTCATGAATAAATACATGCATAATCAACCTGGCAGGTAATCATCTATGTGATATTCGGAACAAAGCTATAGCGGAACTTTGTTTTACCCGGAAAGTAATTGATATAATACAGCCACCAAAAAGAAAAACAGTCTATGTGCTTTATCATTTACCATATAAACTGTTTTATTTGTGGGATGTACTGGAATCGAACCAGTGACCTCATGCCTGTCAAGCATTAATTCTACTTCAACTATAATCGAGCAGATTTATTTAAATGTCTGTGCTGCTTGCTTTTCGTAAAATTTCAAGTTGCATCTAATCGCAAGAAAATGTATCTTTAGGCAATAATTGTTGCAACCATGTTGCAACTTTAAGCATAAATAGTGAATTTCAAAAGAGCATACAAATGTACAAAAATTCATATCTTTGAAATAATTGTTTCACCTATGTTTCACCTAAGTCAAAAACATGGCTTCTGCAAAACTTCAACTTTATAGACACAAGGCTA
>Ga0111175_1056_pt1 | contig 21448 bp, 17 predicted proteins | sample DeeMarSWOR324_28_FD_80228 | JGI IMG/M metagenome (GOLD analysis project Ga0111175, IMG submission 80228) | Bacteroides sp. SM23_62
TGATGGTAACAGATTGGGCAACCATGTAGAACCGGAGTTCTCCCTGCATTTCAGCCCGATGGATCCAGTCGGCCGTCATAATGGCAAGCAGGGGGAAAATAATATTGGTATAATGAGGCAGTTGAAAACCTGATAAGGAGAACACAAGGAGTGCCAGCAGGGATCCGGAAATGGTATAAAATTCCGCCTGCTGATTTACACTGCGGATATTTCGTATGATTTTTTTGAAAAATGCATAATACATTACAATGGACCATGGCAGGAAGGCCCAGAGAAGGGTATGGAAAAAGAAAAATGGATTCCCCGAGCCTTTAATGGGACCGGTGTTGAAGAACCTTCCGAATTGGCTGTCCCATAAAAAGAACCCGATACCGGATACCCCTGTCCGGCCAAAAACAATCTTTTCAGGATGGCTGTCAAATTGATGGTACAGCGCATACAGCTCGGGTGTGATAAACAGAAAGACCATGATCAGGCTTAGGATCCAACGTGAACTCTGTATCAGCCTGAATTGTCTTTTGATGATGATCTCCCCGGCCACAGCCCCACCAATGGGAATCAGCGTGAACAGCCCTTTTGTCATGACGGACAGACCTGCAAACAGGGAGGCACATACCAGGTTTGTCCAATGATAACGCTGTACCAGCCTGTGATAGTGATAAATGCTTGCAATGACCAGTCCGGTCAGGAATGGTTCGGCCCTCACATCATTGTTGGATATGATCAGGTGTTGGGCAGTGGCCAGTATCAATACGGCCAGCATTGCTGTCTCCCGGTTATACAGTTCACTGGTGAACCTGTAGGTATAAAACAGGGCCAGCAGGGTAAACAGGATGGCCGGGAATTTAAAGGCGAAGGTGTTGATCCCGAATATTTTAAAGCTGATAGCAGTAATCCAGAATGGGAAGTGGGGCTTATCCAGCCAGTCAATCCCGTCGAATGTAAGATCCAGAAAATTATTGGAAAGGGCCATCTCCTTTGCAATGCTTGCAAACAGGGCTGAATCGGACAGGAACACATCATTCGTCAAACCGGCCAGATGTGCCAGGATGGTCAGCCCGAACAGGCTATAATAGATTAAGAGATTATTTTTTCCCTGTTTTCTGATAATAGCTGGATTATTTGATCGCCACAGTTAAACCTGCAATACCTCCGAGAAAGGGACGGTGTTCCACCTCATTGAAACCGTTGCTAGACAACAACTGACTTATCTCTGTCGGTTCATAAAAATTTCGGGCCGAAGCTGCAAGGTACCTGTAGGCACCCTTGTGCCCGGAAAGCCATCCGCCGATACCGGCCACAAATACTTTAAGGTAGAGCCGGAACATGCTTCTCATCAGGGCATTATGCGGCTGGCTGCTTTCAACTATGACAAATCTCCCCTGCGGTTTCAGGACCCGGTGGATCTCATAAAGGAATTTTTCCCGGTCCGGATTCTTGTAGGTGAGGTTTCGAAAGGCAAAGGCTATGCCGACGACGTCGAGCACTTCATTTTCGAGAGGCAATGAGGCTGCGTCCCCGTGAATGAATTCAATGTTATCCAGTTTGGCTTTATCTGCTTTTTTCCTGGCTTTTGATAACATGGGCTGGCTGTAATCTAGCGCATGGATCTTAGTTTCCCCGTTGACCTCCCTGGCCAGCCGGATGGAAAGGTCACCAGTGCCTGTGCAAAGGTCCAGCACCCGGGAAGGTTTTCCTTCCAGGCATTTTCGTGCTGCTGTTTTGCGCCAGCGTTCATCCAGGCGCCATGTCAGGCACCTGTTTAACATGTCGTAGCGGGCCGGGACTTCATTGAACATTTTTTCAAGCGGCCGCCATTGTTTCTTTGTGCTGTCAGTACCGGTTCCCATTTTTTTGTAATGAAGGGTTTAAAGATAATAAACGGATCGGCTATTTTTTGATAATTCCAGTTGAAATAATCTGATGATGCTTTGATAAAATGTCCAGCCTTTCCTATCTTGATTACCAAATCCTAAGACTATGAAAAAATCACTGAGACGAATTATCTGGCTGCTGATCCTTGCGATCGTGGTATTCGCGGTGATATATGCCTGGCCTCGGGCACCGATCATCACTGCGTTTGCTGCCAGGGGCATGTGTTCCGGAGTTTTCGTGATGGACAGGCAACCGGAGCGGGTCAGCCAGGAAGATCTTTCTTTTTTCCCCATCAGCCTGGCCAGGACAAGAATTGACTACGGGGAGAAATCGGTTACGGCAAGGGTGTTGGGACTGGCAAAAAGAAAGGCAGTTTTCCGCGAGGGACTAGGAACGGTGCTGGTTTTGGACATTCCAGAAAAAGAACTGAGGGCCGGTGCCTTCACAATACCTGATCCCGGTTATGATCCGGATACGGTTCCCTGGCCGAAGGGGGATTTACTTCCAGGAACCCTGCCCGGAGGGGTGGATTATGATAAATTGAATGCCATTGTGGAAAATGCATTTGATCGGAGCGATGCAGAACCATTCAAAAAAACGCTGGCAGTGGCTGTGGTTTATGACAATGTGCTTATCGGAGAGAAGTACCTGGAACCCAGCCATGAACATACCCTCTTTCATGGGTGGTCTCAGGCCAAAAGCATAACCAATGCCATGATCGGGATACTGGTTAAAGATGGGAAACTTGATATAAACGAATCACCGGATATCCCGGAATGGAAGAACGACGGACGCAGTGAGATAACCCTGGACCATTTACTTCACATGACCGATGGGCTGCATTTTGTAGAAAACTATTTCAACATATCTGAAGTGACCCGGATGCTCTATACGAGCGATGATATGTATGGATTTGCCATAAGTAATCCGCTGGAGTACAGTTCCGGCACTGTATGGAACTATTCCGGGGGCACCACGAATATCCTGTCGGGGATTATCCGCCATACGATTGGAAATGATACTGCATATTATGCTTTTCCCTACAGGAAACTGTTTCATCGTATCGGAATGCTACATACACTTTTTGAAACTGACGGAGCAGGAACATTCGTGGGATCTTCCTACTGTTATGCTTCAGCAAGGGACTGGGCCCGGTTTGGTCTGCTGTATATGAATGACGGGGTATTTGCAGGGGATACCATATTCCAGGAAGGATGGGTGGAATATTCCACGGATCCGGCCCCTGGTTCCCAGGGCCAGTATGGGGCACAGATATGGCTTCAGAAGAAGGATGGCCGATACCCTGATATTCCTGAAGATATGTTTCTTATTGATGGATTCCAGGGCCAGCGTGTATTTATTGTCCCTTCGAAAAAACTGGTTGTGGTCAGGATGGGATACAGCATGAAGAATTTTGACATGAATGAATTCCTGGAGGGGATTATCAGTACCCTGCCCGGGTAACCACAGGAAGGATTTCCGGCAACTGATACCGGCTGTTGAATCTATTACTTTGTCCCAAACAGCCTGTCCCCGACATCTCCCAGTCCGGGTACAATATACCCCTTGCCATTCAGTTTTTCATCGAGAGCTGCCAGGTAGATATCCACGTCCGCGTGTTCTGATTCAATTTTTTTTACTCCCTCCGGCGCTCCCACAAGGCAAACAAGCTTGATGACGCTGGCCCCTTCCTCCTTCAGGCAGCTGATGGCAGCACTAGCACTACCGCCTGTGGCAATCATGGGATCGAGCAGCATCACAATGGCAACCCCGAGGTTCTCCGGCACCTTGGAATAATAAGCAACGGGGGCCAGGGTTTTTTCATTCCTGTACAGGCCAATGTGTCCGACTTTGGCCGTAGGTATAAGGTTCCTTATCCCGTCAACCATGCCCAGTCCCGCCCTAAGGATAGGGATCAGTACAATTTCTTTGACAATCTCATGGGTGGCACAAACACCCATCGGTGTTTCCACGGCAACCTCCTTTAAGGGAAGGTCTCCACTGATCTCATATGCCATCAGTCCAGATATCTCATCCAACAGATGCCGGAAATCCTTGGTAATGGTTTCCTTTCGCCGGAGCTGGGTGAGTTTATGGGTGATAAGGGGGTGTTCGAGGACTTTTAGCATAATAAGGGTTACAGGTAAGGTATTATCAAAGATAAACTAATTTGCGTTTTCATAGAAACATCAGGTATTTACTGGAAACATTTTAAACCTTCAGGATAAAAAATAGTCCAAAAGCATTGATCAAATCGTCAGATACATTCATTTAAATCAGCAGAAAATGAAAAAAACAAAAAATGAAAACCGTACGGGCAGGTTGATTGGCTTGCCGCTCCTGTCAGTTCTATTCCCCCTTATGTTCTTCCTTTCTTCTGCAAATTCATATTTTGGGGAAATGGCAGATTTTTCCGGCAAATGGAAACTGAATGAGGATCAAAGTGAAATAGCTGAAGGCAGGTATGGGCCTTCTATAACACTGATCGTTACCCAGACTGAAAGCAGTCTTATCGTCGACAGGACCCGGATCGGTCGGGAAGGACAGGAAAGGAAAATAAAGGATGAATATAACCTGAACAGTGAGGAAAAAATTACTGAAAGTGAGAGAGGAACCACAAAAACCACAGCAAGCTGGTCAGCGGATGGCAAGATACTCACCATTCATTCACACAGGAAAATGACCAGGGATGACCAGACTTTTGAGATAAAAAGTGAAGAAACGTGGGAATTATCAGATGATGGTTCGACACTTACCATAAAAACCTCCAGTTCTTCACCTCGTGGTGAGAGGAATTACGTTCTTGTGTACGATAAATCTAATTGATAATTTTCTATACATTCCAAAAAGATCCCAGAAATAGTTTGTCTTTGTCTCTGTTCCATGTGGATTTTTGAATCCGGGAGATTATTATGTATCCGCAGCTGACTGTGCACCCTGAGATTTAATGATTCGTTTTTGCTTTCGTCCCAGTAGAATAAAAAGAATCCCGAGGATTAATCCGGGCAGTCCGATGGTTACCGCAGCCAGCGGATATTCGAGTCCCCCTCGATCGGTTACAACAGTCCCCATCAAAACCAGGAACCAGAAAATGAAAATCCAACCTGCAGATGCAGGCCTTTTCCATAAAAATATATAGCCAACCATCCAGATGATAAGTAAAGCGGAGATCAAAATCCAATCCAACAGGGCAAGATCTTTAATGACTGCAAAATAGGTAATGGTCCTCCAGATCTGGTAAAGGGTATAAATAGATGCCAGTAAATTAAGTAACTGCCTGTACCAATCCCTTACCATAAGAATGCCCAGGATCATTACCGGCAGGCCTAGAATCAATGCCTCCAGCCTCAGGTTTTCCAAAAGGGTATCTGCCAGGATCGACGCAATATATCCTGTGATTAAAAGCATTCCGGCCAGATCCCTGTTTCTCCATGATAAAAGGTACACCAGAAAAAATGCAACAAAAGTAATGATCATCTTTTGCCGTCCGGCAGGTTCTACGGGAGCTGTAATATCCAGTACAGGAATTATTGGAAGAATTATATAAGCAAGGTATAGCAGGGCATAAATACTCAGCATAATCTGTGGTATTTTCCGGGAGGTACTTTTCTTTTTCACAGGTGTCAAGCTTTTTCAAGTCATATGAATTTACCACACCATCAATATAATTTCATTCTTTCTAACAATTCTTTGTATCGCGGATCTTGATGTATGCCAGCAAAGAAGTGATTGCTTTTAATTTCTGTGATCCAGTGATCCCGTTCATTATATGCTTTATACAACCAGTCAAATCCTATATCAGATTCTCCAAGGGCAAAATATATCCACGATATGGCTGTTGGCGGGATATATTCATTTTCGGATCGTTCCAACAGGTTGTTCAGTATGTCCGATCCTTCATTTTTATATCCGCAAATACCATAGACATATCCCTTCCAGGCTGTAATCATAAAATCATTCCCGAGATCCAGGTCTATCTCTTTTTGCATTTCATCCAGGGCTTTCTGGCATAATGATTTTTGCAGGTATACCAATCCCAGGTAGGCATGTGTAAATGTAAAGGTTGAATCCATCTCAAGTGTCCTGATCAGTTGTTCCTCTGCCTTATCATATTGTCTCATATGGTAATAGAAATCGCCCAGGGTTCGATTGGTAATCAGGTTTAGAGGATCCAGCTTAAGTGCCTTCTGGATTTCAACCATCGCTTCATCATAACGTGTAAGCAAAACAAGAAAATATGCATACAGGTGATGTGCAGTAATATTTTCGGGATTAAGGGCGATGGCTTTCTTAAAATCATTCTCCCCTCCTTCCCAGTCCCAATCATAATATACCTTTACAAGGGCTGATGCTATGTGTGCTTCGGCAATGGTATTATCTATTTTCAGTGCCTTTAGAGCCATAGCTTTTGCCTTGGGGAAAGCTTTTTCAGGATGCAACTGACTGTAGAAAGAAAGAACAGTGTATGCCTGTGCAAGTCCGGCGTAAGCCAGGGCAAAATCGGGATCCAGTTCAATGGCCTTATTAAAATATTCCATCCCCTTCTTAATATTTTCCTCTGTCCATTTATTCCAGAACCAGCGACCTTTCAGATATAAATGATAGGCTTCAAGATTACTGGTAGGATTTTTTTCTATTTTTTTAATTTCCTCGGGGGAAAGAATGGCTTTCAATTCATGGGCAATCTGTTTGGCCACATCGCTCTGTATGTCAAATATGTCTTCCCACTGATTATCATACATATTCCCCCATATATGGGCTTCGTTTTTAGCCCGGATTACCTGGACCCGTATGCGTATTTCATCCTCTTGCCGCTGGACGGTCCCCTCAACCAGATAGTTCACACCAAGCTCTTCCCCTATCTGGGGAATAGTTTTATCAGCATTTTTGTAGCGTAATGTTGAGGTACGTGAAATGACCCTGAATTCCTTGATATTCTGCAACTGCAGGATGATCTCATCCGTCATCGCATCACCAAACCAGGCATATTCCTCATCGCTGTTTAGAATTTCAAAGGGAAGGACGGCAATTGATTTTTCCAGTCCATGAATATCTCCGGATCTTCCGGTATTGCCAAGGATATTATAAATGACCAAACCAATAATGACAACAACACTGATGAAAGTGGCAATTTTCCAGGCTAGTATTCGCGAATGTTTTTCTGGTAATTCTTCCCTGGTCTCTTGAAGCGACCTGGTCTTTTCAATGCCTTCCGGGGTAATGTCATAAATCCAGGAAAGAATGATAGCAAGGATAAATCCAACGCACAGCAGAATAATCATAAATGCGAGTGTCCATTCTGGTAGTTTCAATGGTTCCGTTATAATCGAGACTAGCTCAAGTATTACAAAGGCTGCTGCTGCATAGACTGTGGTGATACGGACAACCCTGCGACGTCTCAGCTCCTGCCAGAATTGGTTAAGTTTATTTGGCCTTTGAGAGGTCATTTGATAAGATTCATTTTTTTCAACATGCCCTGAAACCTCGGATCAGATTGGATTGGATCAAAAATCGGATCCACCTTGAGAAAAATCATTAAGACATCATGTTCTTTGTAACCTTTTTCAAGCCACTCAAAAAGTGGCTCTTTTTCATCAAGTACAAAGTACAAAACAGCTATCCAAAATGGTGATATGTACTTCTGTTTTGACTGTTCCAACAGTTCATCGATTACTTTTTCTGCTGCTGCGCGGTTAGAATTAAATGCATGGATAATTCCGAGCAATCCGAGGAACCCGGGATTATTCCGACCAAGAATACTGATCACTCTTCTAATTTCAGTTAAGGCTTCCTGGTACATCTTTTTCTGTAAATAGGCAAATCCCCGATAATAATGTGCAATCTCAAAGCCAGGGTCCATTTCAAGTGATTTATTCATATACTCTAAAGACTGATCAAATTCGCGTGCATAATAATGGCGCATGCCCAGGTTGAGATACATCATGAGAGTCAGCGGATCGATTTCAAGGGCTTTTATTGCCTCGGCTATTGACTCCTTATGCCGGCCATTGATTGATAAGTTTACAGAATAATTGAAGTGAGCCTCAGCATACCCGGGATTTAAACGAATGGCTTGTTTAATCTCCTTTTCAGCCTTTGTGTAATCCCTATCATAGCACATACTGACAAATGCCATGGAGGCATAAGCTTCGGCAAGATGATCGGCGATTTTCAGAGCTTTATTTGCTGCATCCCTTGCATTGGGAAATGCCTCTTCTGGGGAGAGGTAGGAATACCATCCGAGCCGGCAATAACAGTCAGCCATCCCTGAATAAGCCAGTGCATATTCAGGATCTTTCTGGATAGCCTGCTTAAAAAAGTCCATTCCAACGGTTAGGCCCTTTTCTGTAATCTTATTCCAGTAGTAGCGTCCTTTTAGATACAGGTTATGTGCTTCAAGATCATTGGTATAACGTTTGACCAGCACTTTTTCCTCTTCAGGTTTCAGACTGATTTTCAACTTATCAACAATTTGCATGGATATTTCATCCTGTATTTCGAAAATATCCTCCAGTTCCCGGTCAAAGCGTTCTGACCAGAGATGATAACCATTCTTTATATCGATGAGCTGGGCTGTAATTCGCAGGCGATTACCTGATTTCCGTACACTTCCCTCAAGCAATGTTGCCACTCCCAATTTTCCCCCTATTTCACGTACGTCAATGTTTTTACCTTTAAATGAGAACGAGGAAGTTCGGGAGACAACATGTAAAACCTTGATTTGTGTTAGGTCATTTATGATTTCTTCAGTAATCCCATCACAGAAATATTCATTGTCTTTATTCGGACTCATATCCTGAAATGGAAGAATTACTATGGAATTTTCAGTAATCAGATCAGCATCAGACTTTCTAATCGTTTCACCAGGTTCAACACCATGATCAAACGTTTCTGTTTGCTCCATTTCTTTTCGTGAATTGTTAGAAACCCAAGCGAGAATTACAACTATTGGGAATCCCACAGCTACCATCACAATTGAAAAGATTAAAGCCCATTCGGGTAATTTCAATGGTTCTGTAATGATATCGATGAACTCAATGATGGCAAATCCAGTGGCAGCATAAACGATAATTACCCGTATTACCCTGCGGCGTTTTAACTCCTGCCAAAATTTGGATAAGTTGTTTAGCCTTCCGGGCATCTGGGTTTAGTGGTTGTTTAAATGCAAGTTACAACCTTGTAGGGTATTAATCAATTTTGTTGATTTGAAAGCGCTTTATTCACTTCCTGGATATGTTGATAGCCCTCGTGGTCATAGACGGGCCTTATTTCCCAGGAGTCATTAAGGATCTTCAGCGCTTCTTTATACTTACCCTGTTTGTATAAGCCCCATCCATACGTGTCCAAAGAATACCAGTCTTCAGGATCAATCACCAGCGCTTTTTCTATTAGCTCCACACCCTCATCTACATTTATATCATAATCGATCAGGAACCAGGCCAGATCATTCATTATTACTGAATTTTGGGGATCCATTGAGAGCGCCTGGCGAAGTTGCTTCTCTGCTTCATCGAACAGATCTGCTCGGACATACATATATCCTATATCTGACAATATTCTTGATTGAGACCAGAGATTTATATTTTTTCCAATGGATTTATATTTGGTGATAAGATTTTTCGCTTTGTCCATATCGCCCTGTGATAGCGCACAAATGGCTTGATAACTTATGATTGTTGGATAATCAGGGAATACATTCAATCCTAATTCATACACCTCTTTTTCCCTCTTGTGATTGTTGAGATGATGGTAGGAATTGCCCAGCCTGAAATATAGAAGTGGAAAGCGGTATGGAGTTCCCCACTTTTTATGAATATCAAGCACTTTCTCAAAATGACTGACAGCATGCTCATATTGATCCTGATTGTAATATACACTCCCTAGCAAGAACCAGTAAAAAGAACTCAGTTCATCAATTTCCAGGATTTGTTTAAGATATCTGATCTGTTCTTTTGGGGTATCGAAATAATAGGCATTGAGGTGGTCTAATTGTAATTTTTCCAGCAAAGGCAATACATCTCTTTTCTTATTAGCCATGACGCAACAGTTCTTTGCCAGTTTATCCTCACCCAGGCCTCGATAGGTAATTGACAGTAATACATAGGCACTGATAAAACCTGAATCGATCTCTATTGCTTGTGAAAGCCATTCTGCTGCTGGCTGTAAATCCATATCCATCGCTGCATTATAGCCATGAAAATAACATTGAAGAGCCTCGGATGAATGTGTATAAGATTCACGAATATCAGGAGAGTCAAACTGTTCTACAAGCTTTTTAATCTCAAGATGGTTTTTAATCATCTCGGACAATGAATCAGCCATCGTGAAAATATCGTCTTGCGTATTGCCATCCACCTGGTAAGTTCTAAATATTTCCTCTGTTTCAGCATTAATCAATTGAGCGTTAACCCTGATCTTGTTTCCGGCCTTCAATATGTTACCGATAATGAATGTCCTTGTGTCCAGTTTTAATGCAAGCTCACTGGCCAGGGAAGGTGTGAGAGAGGCATAGTTAATACTCCTTTCACCCTCGAGTATGTTGTATATAGCTTGATACTGACGGACTAATAATTCCTGCGAATTAGAAAGCGTGGTAATAAGAAGGTTCTGAAAACCACCCTGCCAGACATTATATAGTGTATCACCGGTGATATTTCCAAAAGGCATAACCGAGATGGAAACCCTGCCATCCTGATCCCGGATCCCTTCAAACTTGTCTTTCCTGAATATTTTTGGGTATGCCAGGATCACAACAATAACAATCAAAACTGTAATAATTGCATCGCTAGGCTTAAATCTTCTCTTCGAGGAAGGAAGAGTTGATGCTTCTTCACTGGCCGGTGGAACAGGTTCTGTTTTATTTAATCCCTCGGGCGTGATGTCGAATATCCAGGAGAAGATAATTGCAATTGGAAAACCAATTATGAGTAAAATAATAATGAATGTAACCGTCCAATCAGGCAAACCCAATCTGGGTAACATAATATCCCCTACCTCTATGATAATAAAGGCAGTGGCCGCATACATGGCAATTACTTTAATTACCTTGCGTCGTTTTAATTCATTCCAGAATTGAGTGAGTTTGTTGGGCCTATCAGGCATTTAGGTTTAGTGCTTGGTTAAATGCAAGTTACGACCTGGTATGTTATAAATCAATTGTTTTGTTTGGCAAGCGCTTTTTCGACTTCCTGAATATGTTGAAAAACCTCATGCTCATAAAAGGGCCTGAAGTACCAGGAATCTTTGAGATCCTGCAACGCTTCTTCATACCTGCCTTGTTTGTAAAGGCCCCATCCCCTGGTATCTAAATAATACGAGTCTTCAGGCTCAAGCTGCAGGGCCTTTTCCATAATTTCCACTCCTTCATTTACATCGATATCATTATCGATCAGGAACCAGGCCAGATCATTCATTCTTTCAGGATTCTGAGGATCCAGTGAAAGTGCCTGGCGAAAATGGAGTTCAGCTTTATCATATAAATCTGCATTTGAATACATATATCCAATGACTGACAGTATTCTTGATTCAGTCCAATGGTTGATGTTTATTCCAATGGATCTATATTTGGCGATCAATTCATCCGCTTTCTTCTGATCGCCCTGTGACAGTGCACAAGTAGCTTGATATCTGATGATTATTGGATGATCAGGAAAGATAGATAATCCTAATTCATAGACCTCTTTTTCTCTGTTATGTTTATTTATATTATGGTAAGAATCTCCCATCCAAGCATATAAGAATATGTTGCGGTAATGCGTACCCCATTTTTTATGAATCTCAAGAACTTTTTCAAAATTGATTACAGCATTTTCATGTTGATACAGTCTACGGTATGCACTGCCGAGTAAGTACCAATAATCAGAATTCAATTCATCAATTTCCAGTATTTGATGAATGTATCTAATTTGTTCATCTGGGGTTTCGTAATAATAGGCATTGAGATGATCTAGCATTAACTTTCCCAGCATGGACAGTTCTTGCCTTTTTTCTTTTGCAATATTACAACAGTTCTTGGCCAGCTTATCATTTCCCATAATCAGATAGGCAAATGAAAGCATAACATAGGCACTGATAAAATTCGAATCGGCCTCTATTGCTTTTGAAAGCCACTCAGCAGCTGCCTGAATATCAAATTCCCAACATGCATCATAACCATGAATATAATATTGAAAAGCCTCAGAGGAATTCGTTAGTGTTATACGCATAGCCGGTGAATCATACTGTTCCACAAGCTTTTTGATCTCAAGGTAATTTTTAATCATCTCGGACAATGAATCGGCTATAGAAAAAATTTCATCTTCCGTAGTCCCGTCTACCTGATATGTTTTATATATCTCCTCTGTTTCAGCATTAATCAATTGTGCGTTGATCCGGATCTTATTGCCGGCCTTCAATATGTTACCGATAATAAATATCCTAGTGTCAAGTTTTAGGGCAAGCTCACTGGCCAGTGAAGGTGTGAGAGAGGCATAGCTAATACTTCTTTCACCCTCAAGTATATTGTAAATGGCTTGATACTGACGGACTAATAGTTCCTCCGAATTAGAAAGAGTGGTAATTAGAAGATTCTGAAAACCACCCTGCCAGATATTATACAGTGTATCACCTGATAAGTTAGCAAATGGCATAACCGCAATGGAGATCCTGCCTTCCTGATCACGGATACTTTTAAACTTATCTTTGTTAAATATTTTTGGATAAGCCAGTATTACAACAATGATAATTAGGATTGTAATTATTGCATCACTTGGCTTTAATCTTCTCTTTAAGGGGGTTGTAGTTGATTCTGCTTTACCCTTGGACTGGACAGGACCAGTTTTCTTTAATCCCTCAGGCGTGATGTCGAATACCCAGGAAAAGATGACTGCAATAGGAAATCCAATGCACAATAGAACGATCACAAGATTTAAAGTCCAGTCTGGCAGTCCCAAAGATGGCGCAACAATGTCCACCACTTCAAGAATAATAAAAGTGGTGGCCGCATACATGGCAATCACCTTAATGACCTTCCTGCGTCTTAATTCTTCCCAGAACCTTGAAAGTCTGTTGGATGTATCAGACATAAGGGTGGGGGTGTAGGGATTTAATATATAAATTTATGTCAACTATGTATCAATTCCAAGTGGTTTTCAGGGAATTGACTTGTGCAGAATGCATCATCCAAATCATTAAATATGCAACAACCTCTCGAACTCTGTTTTCAGGATTCTTAAAAAGTATATCCAAGCTCGATCCAGGAGAGATAAAACCAAGGATCTCCCCGATCAAGGCTGTTATCCCAGGTAATAAAACCATAATCCCATTGTAAAAGGTCAAGCCAATATTTGTGGTTAATCCTTATTCGGGTAATCCTCTGTCAATCCACTTCTGGAGCAAATTAATGTTGCAGTCGGATAATTGTTGATTGGTTGGCATTTTAGCATAACCTTCTTCATATCTGACAGAACCCATCAAACTGCCATTATTGGCAAGCGTTACGAGGTCGTTGTAACTTTCGATGATTATGCCACCACCTGGATTGGCAGTGCTATGACAACCCGTGCAATAATTCTGCATCATCGGCCAGATGGTTGCTGTAAAAGTAATGTTGGTAGTGTCACAGACATCGTTGCAGGAATTATTTTTTGCCCCCTGTAATATCCATTGTTTGATCAGCATTATTTTTTCATTATCAAGTGGTTTGTAAGGAGCAGGAGGCATCAGGTCATCGCCATCATCAGTCAGGGATTCATAGAACTCACTGTCACCGGGGTCACCAGGCTTTATCTTTCCTGTTTTTATAATGGACTCATAATCAGTCAGCATAATACCATCTCTATGTGATACCTTGTCGTGACATTGCGTCGTGGCACATGAGGATAACACAAGTGGCAGAATGGTAGTCTGGAAATAGACGGTATCCAGATGGCAATTGGAAATAATACCATCATTGGAAGAAGGGTCATTTACCGGAATACTATCCAGGTCAAGCGTTTCAATCCATGCCTTGATCTTCTTTACAGAGCAGTTATTGAGTGGACCATCTGGAGGCATGGGTGAGAAACCATCCTGTTGCTCAATGGTGCCGAGCAGGGACCCATCAGCCACAGATCTGATTAAATGATCATAATCCGAGTAATCATAACCCGCAAGCGGTGAAGTGCTGTTATGACATGCCATGCAGTGATCCTGCAGAATCGGAATGATGGTTCCCTCATAACTAACATCCAGCAAGTTGCATTCCCCTGTAATGTTGCCCTCACTATCGTCAAATGATGGGTCAATATCGAACTTTATTTTAGTGCATGAATGAGTAAAAATGGAAAAAAAACAGCCAGCATTAATGCCCCATTGACGAATTTATCTTTCATGATTTGAGAATTAGGTTATCAGATCATCCGTTGCCTTTTCGCTTGTAAGAACGGGGTTGGTCAGCGCCAAGTTTTTTAATTCAGGGATTTTATTGATTATATTGAATCTCTCTAAATAAGAACTTGGTAATGGGGAAAATTAATGGAGATATAACCCATAAATCATGACTGTGCATTATTTTGGCCGGTAATGGCTCGTTTGACTTACTGCAAGAAATTTAGAATGGGTGAGGGGATCTGTGTACTGTTTTTAATACCTCTAATGAACCTGGGCAATAATTTTCTGAAAGCGGGGGTGGTCCCGAATGGGGCCGTACAGGGGATCCAGTTTTAACATCCATACGGTTACCTGGCTGGGAATGGATAATAAGGTTTCAAGATGATCAATGGCCTCCGCATATTCCCTTAAAATGATTTTAATTTGGGCAAAGAATAGAAGAATATTTTCTCCTGATGAATATGGATCACTCCGGATGGGATGCATCTCAACAGCTTTATTGCCCCAGTAAAGGGCTTTCTCTCTATTCCCTAGTCCGGCATATGCCTGTCCGAGTGAAACAAGGTGGAACGCATTTTCAGGAGATTCCTCAACCAAGATTTCCAACATCAATTTTGCCGAATCATAACTGGATTTTGCATTTATCCTGTCACCCATCCAATCATGAATCTGACCCATGTAGATATAATTGTAATGTGGCCTCCAGTCATCTGATTGGGCGATGTTTAATGCTTCCAGGTAGTTTCTGGCATAGGTCTCTATCAGGCGAATGTAATAAGCTTTATAGAAATCCTTTATATTGCTGGAACCATCTTCCAATACTGCACGTGCTTTTTTCAGGTCTCCATACCCGTAGAGATAAATTTCTGCCTTTTTATAATATCCCAGGCTGGCTTCAGGATGAGCTGCTATGGATATATCCATCCATTTCAGTGCTTCCACCCAATTTCGCTGAAGCATATGGGACCAACTTACCCAGTATGCCTGGTTTATTGATTTCGGGTCCAGCTCATAGCTTTTCAGGAAGAAATCTGTTGCCTCTTCAGGTTTTCCTCTGCCTAATAGTATCGTACCAACGCTGCCCAGCAATTCACTGTTGTTTGGTTGATCCTTTAAGGCCAGTCTATATTCCTTCAGAGCCTGGTCAAGATCCTTATCGATCCATTCCAGGTAATATCCTTTTGCAAAATGGACTTCAGGGTGCGAAGGAGCCAATTCAATGGCTTTGGCCAGATTGGCCCTGGATCTATCCAGTCGCTCGGGGGTATGATCCCATGTTTTCGGAACGTATAAAATGCTGTGTACGACAGCCAGTTTAACATATGCCAGAACGAATGCAGGGTCTAATTCAACCGCTTTTTCATACATCTCAACCGCTTTCTCATACATTTCCCGATTATCGTAATTATTAATGTAGTAATTGCCCTTAAGGTAATAGTTATAGGCTTCCGTGCTGGCACTGGGTTCCAGGATATCTTCAACTATTAAAGTTATGCCATCGGAATTACAAAGTCAAATTATTATAAAAGAAGAGGTTAGAAGACTTGTCAACAGTTTAAAGCGGGTTTCAACCAGGCTGTTGCGGCAGGAATTCCCCGAATTGGTTAAGTACTGCTTAAAAGCTGGATTATGCTCTCCGAGCTATTTCATTGCTTCCTGTGGAGGAGCGCCTCTGGACATTGTTAAAGAATATATCGAAAAACTGTAATATTGTGCTTATATCCAGTCCTTGAAGGAACTGGTTTTACGCACATACGGATAAAAACTGACAGCTGCAAAATTTTATTTTAATTAGAGCAAAAGGAATATTAAACTTACAGAAGCGTAGCATAACTATTTTAATATGAGACATCTGATCTATTTAATTTCAATAACTATCTTTTTGGGTTTTGTAACAGGGGTAAATATATATTTTTCAAAGAGATTTTCATGGTACTTTGGAATACCCCAGATAAATAGGCTATACATAGTATTTGCACTTTTGACTGTATTTATGATTGGTGGTATTATGATTTTCACTAATTCAATAAATCCGATTGGTCGCATAATTTATATGTGTGCATCCATTTCAATGGGTTTTGCCGTGTATCTGATCATGTCTGTCTTACTTGTTGACCTGATCCAGTTTCTTGTGAAAGTAAAACCTGTTTATTACGGAATGATAGCTATTACAATTGCAGTATTGGTTTTTTTGTATGGTATCCGGAATGCATACAACCTAAAAACTTCATCCATCGAGGTTCCGATAAAAGGCATAACAAAAGAGATACGGGCATTACATCTCAGTGATATTCATTTAGGGCATTTCAGGGGAAAAGATTATATGCAGAAAATTGTAGATGCCACAAAAAAAATAAATATTGATGTTGTATTTCTCACAGGCGATCTATTTGATGGAAAGATAAAACTCAATATGGAGGTTATTTCTCCTTTTGAACAGCTGGAGGTTCCTATCTATTTTGTTGAAGGGAACCATGATGGTTATACCGATTCTAAAAGAATTAAACAGGAGTTGAGAGAAACAGGAATTATTGTTTTGGAAAATGAGGTCACAAACTGGGGAGAATTTCAGATAATAGGATTAAATCACATGCCTGCCGATTCGCAATCAAAAGATATGCATGCAACAGTGGAACATGCAACGATCAAGGATATTTTGCCAACCCTTGATATTGATAAAGAAAAGCCTTCCATATTATTGCACCATCGTCCGGTTGGGATTATATATGCCAACGAACAAGGTGTGGACCTATATCTGGCAGGCCATACACATGGCGGGCAATTGTTCCCTGTAAATTATATAGCAAAACTCATGTTTCCTTATCATAAAGGCCTGCACGATTTCAATGGAACAAAAATTTACGTAACTCAAGGAGCGGGAACATTTGGACCTCCTTTAAGGGTTGGAACAAAGAGTGAGATTGCAGTGGTAGTTTTAAAACCGGATTAGAAGGTAGCAATTATTTGATAAAAGCCCGGAGGAGATTATCTGAGTAATAAACTCACTTTCTTAGGTTTCATTCATAATGTTCCAGCAATTCAATGATAAGGGCCAGGCTGCTGCTCCCATCCATATAGCTGTATTCGCCAGTATCCCAGCCGCCATGCTGGACCATGGGGATACCATTCTCTTCAAATGCTTTTACGTAACTTTTCATCCCCTTAATATTAAAGGCTATATGATGAATGCCTTCCCCTTTGGTATCGAGAAATTCCTGCCATGTACTGGGGCCTCCCACGGGTTCGATAAGTTCAACCGTGATATTTTCAAGTTGAAAGAAGCAAAGTCTGGCTGATGCATCTGTTAAACTACCATTGTACGTTGTAGGGTTTAATTCACTGCGCGCTGCTAAGATAATTTCGGGTATTTCTTCATTACCGAGAAAAGCGGCCCATTGCCTGGCTGATTTTTCAATATCTTTTACTATTATACCTACCTGCACCATTTCTTTGTCAGAAATTAATGCTGATGATTCTTGTTTTTCCATGGTCAATCCAAAAAGAAGGAAACTTACAATTATTATTGCAATAACAGATCTCTTCATGATGTATTGGTTTTTCTATATACCAAATAATAAATATACAAATATTATATTTGACTTTTAACGGTACCTTTAAGCACCCTTACCTTTTATGTAATCCTTTGCGATATAATAGATATCTAAATAAAGGTTATACCTGGAATCAGTAGATTCCTTGGATCGGATCAGTCATTTTTAATAAGTGAACTTTCATGCCCCTTTGATCTGAGTTTGAATGTATCGTAATTTAGATAAATTATTGATCTATTAACACTTAACTCTACATTCATGAAAAAATTGCTCTATTTATTTGCCTTAACTCTATTTTTCACCAGCTGTAATCAAGATGAAATGAGCTCAGAGCAGCTGGCTTCTGAGAAAAATGCTATTGAAGATCAAATTCAGAAACTATTGTCCGGTTATAGTGCAAAAGACATTGGGGCAGTTAAAAGTGTTTTTTCTGCATCTGACGAGCTAATGGTGTTTGGTACAGATGCCAGGGAGGTATTTAGATCATTAAGTGAGTGGGAGGAACAGTTGAATAATGATTTTCAGTTATTTGAATCGGCAAAATTTGGAGCATTACAAAACCTATCCATACAGATTTCGAAATCTGGTGATTTAGCTGTGGCTTTTTTCGAGGCTCCTGCAGAAATGATATTTGAAGGTCAGACCTACCCATCCTTTTTCAGATCTGCCCGAACCTTCATAAAGGAAAATGATTCATGGCTTATTGTTCAATCTCTTTCCGCTACGGCATCGGAAGGACAATCTTCGGCTGAATTAGTTAAACAGATGGAAGAGGCAGAGATTGATTAGGAAGAGTGTGTTTTTTGCTCTCTCAACTAAATAATACCAAATACAACAAGAACCTCAATGATTATGAAAGCAACAACTACTGATCCTGCTTTTCAGGTTTCATTTGCGGGAAAAAGATCACATCCTGGATAGACGGGGAGTTTGTCAGGGTCATGGTCAGCCGGTCGACTCCGATGCCGAGTCCGGCCGTAGGAGGCATCCCGTATTCGAGGGAACGGAGAAAATCCTCGTCGAGGATCATGGCTTCGGCATCCCCCCTTTTCCCGAGTTTGACCTGTTCCTCGAATCGCTCACGCTGGTCAAGAGGGTCATTTAGCTCCGAAAATGCATTACAGAGTTCCTTGCCGTTTACGATGGCTTCAAACCGTTCTACCAATCCTTCTTTCTCCCGGTGCTTCTTGGCCAGCGGTGACATTTCGATAGGGTAATCCATGATGTAGGTGGGCTGGATGAGCTTTCCTTCAACCTTTTCCCCGAATATCTCATCGATGAGTTTTCCTTTCCCCATGGTTTTGTCCACTTCAACTTTCAGATCCTGGGATGCCTTGAATAATTCTTCTTCATTCATTCCGGAAATATCAATCCCGGTGAATTCCCTTATGGCCTCATACATGGTGTATCGCTTCCAGGGACGTTTAAAATCAATGGTATTATTACCTACCTGTACTGTCGTTTTACCATATAGGTCAAGTACTACCTTTTCGATCATCTCCTCAACAAGTTCCATCATCCAGAGGTAATCCTTGTATGCTACATAGAGTTCCACCTGTGTGAATTCGGGATTGTGATAGCGGTCCATCCCCTCGTTGCGGAAATCCTTGCTGAATTCATACACCCCGTCAAAGCCCCCTACTATCAGTCTCTTAAGGTATAATTCGTTGGCGATCCTCAGGTAGAGTTTCTGGTCCAGTTTGTTGTGATACGTGGTAAAGGGCCTGGCCGCAGCACCCCCGTAAATGGGCTGGAGGACGGGTGTTTCCACCTCGAGATACCCCCGCTCGTTAAGAAAATTCCTGATGGAATCAATGATCAATGTTCGTTTGACAAAGGTATCACGGACTTCGGGATTCACCACGAGGTCAAGATAACGCTGACGGTACCTTTGCTCGGGGTCAGTGAATGCATCGTATACCGTTCCGTCTTTCTCCTTTACCACCGGAAGGGGGCGGAGGGATTTGGAAAGGATGGTCAATTCCCTGACATGCACGGTTGTTTCCCCTACCTGGGTCTTGAAAACAAAACCCTTTACACCGATGATATCCCCAATGTCAAGCAGCCGTTTGAATACCGTATTGTAAAGGGTCTTGTCATCACCCGGACAGATGTCATCCCGCCGGAGATAGATCTGGATACGGCCCGCGGCATCCTGCAATTCAGCGAAGGAAGCACTGCCCATGATGCGCCTGCTCATGATCCTTCCGGCAAGGCTGACATCCTGCAGATTTTGCCTGTCCGGGTCAAACCGGTCCAGGATCTCCTGGCTGGAGATATTGATTTTGAATTCCTCTGAAGGATACGGCCTGATGCCGAGGGATATCATTTCCTGCAGGGAATTCCTTCTGATTTCTTCCTGCTCTGATAGTTGCTGCTGACTCATTTTAGGGGGATAGAAAATTTGTGCAAAGATAATTGATCCGGGGGAAAAGAACAGCAGGGAGGCGGGGGATTCACTTTTTTAAGCTAAATTTGCATGATCGAAATCCCGGTAAACTGGCCAAAACTTTTACCCACCCAAGACCTGGGCCATAATATGCCGATGAACATGGATGCCGGAGACCGATATAGTGACAATACGATAATAACCAGTAAAGGGCTTGCTTGTGATATGGCTTTGCATGGCAAAAAACAATCGATACAGTACAGGGACCTGGGTTTGATTGATTACAAGGAGGCCTGGGATTTGCAGGAGGACAGCCTTGCTTCGGTGGTAAAAGAGAAGCTGGATGCCGGGGAAAAAGCCGGGAATGGGTTTTTCCCTAAAGACCAGGTAGTTTATTTCTGTGAACATCCGCATGTATATACACTGGGAAAGAGCGGTCAGAACCAGAACCTGCTGATCCCCGATGCCTTCCTTGAAAAGATCAATGCCACTTTTTACAAGATCGACCGGGGAGGGGATATAACCTATCATGGACCCGGACAAATAGTAGGGTATCCCATCATTGATCTTGAATCCCTGAATATCAAGGTAAAGGACTATGTCCGGGGACTGGAGGAGACGGTCATCCGTACCCTTGAATACTATGGCATTGAATCCGGAAGGCTGGATGGTGCCACCGGTGTATGGCTGGATACCGGTGGGACCGGAAAAACAAGGAAGATCTGCGCCATCGGAGTGAGGGTCAGCCGCTATGTTACCATGCATGGTTTTGCCCTCAATGTCAATACTGATCTGAGATATTTTCAGTATATTAATCCCTGCGGATTTACCGATAAAGGGGTCACATCCATGGAGCAGGAATCTGGCCGTGAAATTGAGATCGAAGATGTCCGCCGAAGATTGAAGGAGGATTTTTCAGAAGTGTTTCAGGTAGAATTACATACAATATGACGGCAATGGAGAAAAACTGGATTCTGAAGAGCCAGGGGGATGGACAAAAAATTGAGAGCCTGTCCGGCGAGCTGAATATTGCTAAACCGCTGGCAACCTTGCTGGTCCAGCGCGGGATTACCAGTTTTGAAGCCGCTAAAAATTTCTTCCGGCCGCAACTGACGCAGCTCCATGATCCTTTCCTGATGAAGGATATGGATATGGCCGTTGAAAGGATTCAGTCCGCCGTGCAAAACCGGGAAAAAATCCTGGTTTATGGTGATTATGATGTGGACGGTACAACCTCTGTTGCCCTTGTTTACACCTTCCTGAAATCCTTTTATGAAGACATTGA
>Ga0111175_1057_pt1 | contig 21301 bp, 20 predicted proteins | sample DeeMarSWOR324_28_FD_80228 | JGI IMG/M metagenome (GOLD analysis project Ga0111175, IMG submission 80228) | Bacteroides sp. SM23_62
GAATGGTGCAATATCGGTGCGGATTCCAATAATTCCAACCTGAAAAACAACTACGCTGAGGTTAAACTTTGGAATTACCGAGAAGAAAAGTTTGTCTCAACTGGCCTTCAATTTTGCGGGCTGATTATGGGTGACCATTCCAAATGCGGGATCAACACCATGTTTAATACAGGTACTGTCGTTGGCGTATACGCAAATATTTACGGCGCCGGCTTCCCGCCTAACTTTGTTCCATCATTTTCCTGGGGCGGACCGGCAGTATTTACCACATACCAGATTGACAAAGCCTTCGAAGTTGCCGCAGAAGTAATGAAAAGGCGTGACAGACCTTTTGATCAGATGGAAAAGGATATCCTCACGGCTGTTTTTGAAATGACTGAAAAATACCGGTCCTGAGGCAAAATTTCGTTTTGGCATAGCAATTGTAATATCATCAATCGCAGTTTTTTACGTTTAACTACTGACAAGTTGTCGGAAGTAGCTGCATGAGATTGATTGAACATGGGAACGAAATCAGACAAGGCATTGGGACAAAATATATTCATCGCCAGTTCACCTGATGAGGAAAGCGATTTTATACCACTTATTTCAGAAGATGATGAGGAAGTACTGGACCGCAGCGATGTGCCGGAACTGTTGCCTGTACTCCCCCTGAGAAATACCGTATTATTCCCGGGGGTGGTTATCCCCATTACGGTTGGCAGGGAAAAATCCATCCGCCTGATACGGGAATATTACAAGAAAAACAAGATCATCGGTACCATAGCCCAGAATGATCCTGATATTGATGATCCGCAGACCGATGATCTTTTCCGCATCGGTACGGTCGCCCAGATCATCAAGATCCTGGAGATGCCCGATGAGACCACCTCCATCATTATTCAGGGGAAAAAGCGATTCCAGGTTGATTCATTTGTTTCGGAAGAACCTTATTTTGTGGCCAGGACCATTCCCCTTTCGGATGTTAAACCCGAATCCAAGGACCGGGAATTCGAGGCCATTGTAGGATCTCTGAAAGACCTTTCCCTCAGGATCATAAAGCTTTCGTCCAATATCCCGCCGGAAGCCTCCTTTGCAGTGAAGAACATTGAAAGCTCCAGCTTCCTGATTAATTTTATCTGTTCCAACTCCGATGTGGATTTAAAGGATAAGCAACAGCTGCTCCAGGAGAGCAATCTGAAAACACGGGGAACAAGATTACTTGAGCATTTGTCAAAGGAGATCCAGCTGCTGGAGCTGAAACATGACATACAGGCGAAGGTGAAGATGGACCTGGACCAGCAGCAACGGGAATTCATGTTGCACCAGCAGATGAAAACCATACAGGATGAACTTGGCGGGAGTCCGGCCGACAAAGAAATCACTGAATTCAAGAAAAAAGCAGCCAGGAAAAAGTGGAACAAAAATGTCGAAGAGACATTCATGAATGAACTGGAGAAGCTGCAAAGGATCAATTCAGCGACAGCTGAATATTCCGTGCATGCGAATTACCTTCAAACGCTGATCGAACTGCCCTGGAATGAATATACAAAGGATGATTTCAACCTGAACAAGGCCTCACGGATCCTGGAAAGGGACCATTACGGATTGGAAAAGGTGAAGGAAAGGATCCTTGAGCACCTTGCGGTCCTGAAACTGAAAGGAGACATGAAATCTCCCATCCTCTGCCTGGTCGGTCCCCCGGGCGTAGGAAAAACCTCCCTCGGTAAATCCGTGGCAAGTGCACTGAAAAGGAATTATATAAGGATGTCCCTGGGTGGCCTGCATGATGAAGCCGAGATCAGGGGGCACCGTAAAACCTATATTGGCGCCATGCCTGGCCGGATCGTACAGAACCTGAAGAAGGCCAAATCATCCAACCCGGTCTTCGTCCTGGATGAGATAGACAAGGTCGGGAGGGATGTCCATGGCGATCCTGCTTCCGCCCTGCTGGAAGTGCTAGATCCAGAGCAGAACAGCACCTTCTATGACAACTACCTGGAACTGGAATACGACCTTTCAAGGGTCATGTTCATTGCCACGGCCAATACCACAGCGACCATCCATCCGGCCCTGCTTGACCGGATGGAGGTGATTGATGTAACCGGGTATATTATCCAGGAAAAAACCGAGATCGCAAGACGGCACCTTATTCCCAAACAACTTGCCAATCATGGAATCAGTAATTCGCAGCTGTCTTTTCCCAGAAAGGTAATCGAGTACATGGTCGAGTACCATACCCGGGAATCCGGTGTCCGCCAGCTTGACAAACTGATCGCCAAGGTGATCCGCAGTATTGCGAAAAAAATCGCTTTTGAAGAAGAAGTGGACCGGGTGCTGACCTTAGCTGAATTGAAAAAACTGATTGGTGCACCAAAATACCTGAAAGACAGGACCATCAGTAATGAATATGCAGGGGTTGTCACGGGACTGGCATGGACGGCTGTAGGGGGTGAAATTTTATTCGTTGAAACCAGCCTCAGCAAAGGTGACGGGAAACTCACCCTGACAGGGAACCTGGGAGATGTCATGAAGGAATCAGCCGTCATTGCCCTGGAATACCTGAAATCTCACAGTTCCCTTCTGGGTCTTGATCCGGAGATCTTCAGGAAATGGAATATTCATATCCATGTACCGGAAGGTGCCATTCCAAAAGACGGGCCATCCGCCGGCATCACCATGATCACCTCCATTGCCTCAGCATTTACACAACATAAGGTAAGGAAAAACATTGCCATGACCGGCGAAATCACCTTGCGGGGAAAGGTCCTGCCGGTCGGGGGGATCAAGGAAAAAATCCTGGCAGCTAAACGGGCAGGGGTCAGAGATATCCTTATTTCCGAGGAAAACCGGAAGGATATCGATGAGATCAAGGATTTATACCTCAAGGGATTAAATTTCCACTATGTAAACAATATCATGGAAGTCCTCGACCAGTCATTGCTGAAACAGAAAGTGGCCAATCCAATGAAATTTAATTGAGGTTGCTGGTGTCCTATTTGACGACGAATTTGCCTCTGTATGTTTTTTCCCCTCTCAGTTCAAACACGTAGAAGCCGGTTTTCAGATCCTCCCTTGTCAGGATGATCTCGCTATCCCTGATCTGCCCTATTTCCCTGACCTTCTTCCCACCCAGGTTATAAACGGTCAGCTGGTATTCGCTCCGGCCGGGATTGGGGAACTCAATTTTGGTCATATCCATAAACGGGTTCGGGTATGCCTGCACTTCAAGGATTGATCCCAGGCCAGACAGGTGTGTTATTAATTTCCTGTTATCGTCCAGGTTGGACAGGGAATGGGTGTAAGGTCCTGTTCCGGCCTTCAGGTCTGCTGTCGGTGCGCATTCTGCCGGCAGTTCGATGCCAATCTGGAAATAAGCCGTGTCCAGCACATCCTGAACGACATAGGTTTGTACATCTTTTGGTACGCGTGCAATTTCCTGCATCTGGTCAGGCCAGGGTCCGCTCTTAATAATGTACTCAGCATAATCTACGCCTTCATACTGGTTCCACATAAGCCTGACCTCGTCCGGCTGGTCACCATAAGTCGAGGTCAGATGCAGGGTGTTGTGATAAAAACTCCTGCCCGATTCGTTGCCACAGGTATCAACACAGGATATCTTATAACGCTGTGACCTGAGACGCGGATCCGCGTTCCAGTCCTCGAATACACTCAAACGATTCATGGGAATATTCGCTACAAACTCCCAGGCACCCGTAACAATTTCACGCCAGATATTGAAGGATTCCGTTCCCACATCAACTGTTTTCTCCCAGATAACCAGGATACTGCCGCTGCTGTCAACGCTGACTGCACAGACCTTTTCTTCTTCATATACTTTCTGCACCCTTACTGTGACAGTGTCATAGAAATAACACTGGTTTTCCCGCTCCACGGCCACCTCAACGACCTCTGCATCGTACAATGTATAGGTATTGTCATTGACCCCGTCCGGCCAGACATAATTCGGGCTACCATCCTCGGCCAGCAATGTCAGGCTGTCGCCGAAGCAAAATTCCATGCCGGGTTTATCAGAAGTGACAAGCGCTTCCTGGGGATCCGTGGTACGGTACAGAAAACCGGTGCCGCTGAAATTACTTGATCCTATGGCATAGGTGAAACCAAACCACAGCTGTCCCAGGCTGTTAAATCTGATGGGACCGGAAATCTCGGCCGGGACAGCACTGTTATGATTACCGTATCTTATGAACTGATCCCCCGACCTGAAAAGTAAACCGTTTATCGTTGAGGCCCAGATACCCCCCATCGGTCCCACAGCCACGTCGAGGAGCTGTACGCCCGGTTCCGGTTTGACGGCCTTTGGGAAAGTCAAACCATTGAAGATCAACAGGCTGTCCCGGTTCATGGCCAGTATCCTGCCCCATTTATCCACCGTTAATTCCCTGATGCTATGTGCTTCAGGCACAGAGATCCAGGCAGTATCCTTGAATACAACGATGCCCGGATTCCCGTCCATTGCGATCCATAGGGAATTGTCCTGTCCCACCGCCAGATCGTAGACGGGAAGATTGGACCATTGCTTGATGGGCGGCTGCCAGTTAACCCCATTGTAAAAGGAGATATGACCGAATTCGAAACCAGCCCAGATCAGACCCTGTTTGTCCACAGCCACGGCTGTGACATTGTCAAAAGGCAGGCTGGAATTGGAAGTATTCATGCTCCTTCCCTGAAAGCTCAGGCGATGAAAAACCGAAATCCCGTTTTCCGTTGCCACCCAGACACTGTCGAACGCATCAAAGGCAATGTCATTGATCCTTGGATCAGGTACGATACTGGGATTGTTGATCTCCATCCATTCATTGTTCTCGAATTTGCCGAGTCCGAGTCCCTCACCGGTGACTTTCCTCAGGCCAAACCAGATATTGTCAGCACTGTCAACCTCCAGCACATTGATGTAGCTTTCCACATCGTTCAATCCAAATTCCGGGCCGTCGTACTGAGTAACACAGATCTGTGCGGTCAGAAAAATGGGGGCCAGAAGCATTATTGTCAGGAAATACAGTTTTTTCATAGCCAGCGAATTAATCGTTATCCCTTTCTACGAGAATCTTAAATCCTTGTTTCAAAACAGCATGCACATGGTCGGAGATGCGCAGGATCAACAGCCCTTTACCGATAAAATCCAGCCTTTTACCGATTCTTCTTGGAATTGTTCCCATCAGCGGATTATTTTTGAATCAGATTCAAACAGTTTAATTTAAAAATCATGAAAATGGGCGCTGGAGTATTTTGGGGAGCTTTGCTAATCCTGATCGGACTTGCTCTCATTATAAGGTTTGTATTCAATGTCGATTTTCCGGTATTCAAAGTATTGTTTGCCATGTTCTTTATTTACATTGGGCTCCGGATCCTGTTCGGCAGTTTTGGCTTCTTCCGCTTTGAGACCGGTCCGGATGATGTGTTCTTTTCGGAGCGAGAATTCTATGAGCCTGAAAACAACAAGGAATACAACGTGGTATTTGGCCAGGGAAACTTCGATTTTACCAATGTTGATTTAAGTCGTGGGACCGTCAATATTAAAATAGGGACGGTTTTTGGGGGAGCCAAGGTAAAAATAGACCGGGACATGCCGGTCAGGATTATCGCAGATGCCGTTTTTTCCGGGGCTGAGCTGCCTGACGGGAGTACTGCTGTATTTGGCACCTCATCCTACCAGAGCGAAACATACAAGCCTGATTCTGTTCATCTGAAAATAAAACTGGATGTTGTTTTTGGAGGCGTGCAAGTAATACGCGAGTAATCCACTTGTTTATATATCGAAGCCTGGCTATTTGCATCGACCATCTGCGGTTATCTGTCCGGATTAAAATTCCTGCAGATATCCGCAGATTTAGTTTTTGAGATTATCTTTCTTATTTTTAACCATTATTAGCAGGCACATGGCCCGTACCCTGGTAAACCACAAAGCCAATTTTGGCACCATGCCGGTCTTCATGACCACCGTCTCAACCATTCTTGGTGCCATACTTTTTCTCCGTTTCGGTTATGCGGTGGGACATACCGGATTTATCGGTGCCATGGGGATCATCGCACTTGGCCATCTGGTTACCATCCCGACCGCCCTGGCCGTGGCCGAAATCGCGACCAACCAGAAAGTACTCGGTGGCGGGGCTTATTATATCATTTCACGTTCCTTTGGACTGAATATCGGTGCTTCCATTGGCATTGCCCTCTACCTTTCCCAGGCCATCTCTGTCGCCTTTTACATCATCGCATTCGGAGAGGCTTTTGAACCTGTATTTAATTTCCTTTCAGAGAGTTATAACATCAACATACGGGACGCCCGTTTCATTACCATACCCACCATGGCCATCCTGGCTTTGATCATCCTTACCAGGGGGGCCAACCTGGGCATGAAGGCACTCTACATGGTGGTGGCCCTGTTGTTTACCGCCATCATTTTCTTCCTGGCCGGAAAATCCACCCATTCTGGAATACAATTTGTCATGAATAACCGGATCTCGGGAGCCGATCCTTTCTTCTATGTCTTTACCATTATTTTCCCGGCTTTTACCGGTATGGCAGCGGGACTCGGACTCTCGGGGGATCTGAAAAACCCGTCCAGATCCATTCCCAACGGAACCTTATGGGCCACCCTGGCAGGCATGGTCATCTATATACTTGTGGCCTATAAACTGGCCATTTCAGCCACACCTGAGGAACTGGCCTCCGACCAGCTCATCATGCAGCGGATCGCCGTATGGGGACCCATCATTCCTGTGGGACTGGCTGCTGCGTCCCTGTCATCAGCCCTGGGATCGATCATGGTCGCACCACGGACGATCCAGGCCATCGGGATGGATGATATATTCCCCACCAAATTCATCAATAACTGGTTTGCCCGGGGGAAACCTGTTTCCAATGAACCTTTCAACGGATCCCTGTTGACCGTGATCATAGCCTTTGTCTTTGTGGCCATCGGAGAATTGAACTTCGTGGCCAAAACCATTTCCATGTTCTTCATGCTCACCTACGGGGCAATCTGTACCATTTCACTGCTGGAACATTTTGCTGCCGACCCGTCCTACCGGCCTACTTTCCGCTCGAAATGGTATCTTTCCCTGATCGGTGCCGTCTTTTCCATCTGGCTGATGTTTAAAATGAATGGCGGTTATGCCACGATTTCACTGGTAATCATGGCTTTGATCTACTATATGGTCACCTCTTATGAAAGGGAAAGGAAAGGCCTTGGGAAATTATTCAGAGGGGTCATATTCCAGCTGAGCAGGCAGCTGCAGATCTTCGCACAGAGAGCCGACAAGGAAGATCCTGATAAATACTGGCGGCCATTTGCCATATGCATTTCACAGGACACCTTTGTCAGGCGCTCTGCATTCGATGTCCTTCGCTGGTTGTCATTTAAATACGGTTTCGGCACCTACATCCATTTTATTGAAGGCTATCTGACCAATGAGACCAACCAGCAATCCAAGGAAGTCCTGAACAAACTAATCAACCTGGCGGCAGGAAGCAGGAACCGGGTATACCTGGACACCATCATCAGTCCGTCCTACACCTCTGCCATCGCCCAGGTCATCCAGCTCAGCGGGATATCCGGCAAGGGGAACAATATGATCCTTTTCGAATTCTCAAGGACCAATCCAGAGACATTGATCGAAGTACTGAAAAACTACCGCCTGCTGGAATCAACGAACTTTGATCTATGCGTCCTGAACACCAGTTACAAGGGATTTGGCTATAAGAAGGATATACATATATGGATCTCCATCATGGATTTTGAAAATGCCAACCTGATGATCCTGCTGGGTTATATCATCCTTGGCCACCCTGAATGGAGGAAGGGGCAGATCAAAATTTTTGCCACCCATCCTGCCGATGATATGGACCGGAAGAGGGAGGACCTGCTGAAACTCATCAAATCCGGCCGCCTGCCCATCTCACCCAGCAATGTGGAACCGATCCCCGTGGAATCTATGACCAATCCGAAAGCCATCATTTCAGAAAAATCAGCAGATGCCGATCTCACCATCATTGGCTTCAGGAGTGAACTGATCAAGGCCGAAGGGATCAAGATCTTCTCGGATTATGAAGATATCGGCAATATCCTCTTCGTCAGTTCCACCAAAGAAAAGGAAATTAAGTAGCTTTGCATGTAAGCAATCCCTGTCATGAGTAAAAAGATCGCTATTTTCCCCGGATCCTTCGATCCCTTTACCATTGGCCATGAATCAGTCATCACAAGGGCAATGCCGCTTTTTGATGAAATCATTGTGGCCATAGGCACCAATACGAATAAGCAAGCCTATTTCTCCATGGAGCAACGCATGCAGATGATCCGGGAAGTTTTCAGCGATAATGAGCAGGTGAAAGTGGAGAGTTACAAGGGTTTAACCGTTGAATTCTGCCGGCAGAAGGGGGCCCGGTATTTGCTCAGGGGACTCCGGACAGCCGCTGACTTTGAGTATGAAAGGGCCATCGCACAGACCAATAAGGCCATGTATCCGGAGCTTGAATCAGTATTCCTGCTGACACTTCCTGAACATAACCATATCACCTCAACCATAATCAGGGATATAATCCGGCTCGGCGGGGATGCCAGCCAGTTTGTCCCCAAAGCCATTGACCTCACTAAATATGCCAGGCATGGATAAGTCACTTCCCCGTACCATGATGCTCCTTGTTTGCCTGTTATGGGGATCTGGATCTGCCCAAGGAGCGAGGGTAAAGATCACCGGCAGGTCCCTTGAATATGCCGGCGACAGCCTTGCTTTCCTTAGCTACTCAAACATGATCACTTTCAGTGAAAAAGAGATCGCATCCTGCGTTGTAAGCGACAGCGGTGTTTTTGAATGCGACCTTGCCCTGGAAGAACCCACACTGATTTTCTCACATCTGGGTGTTTATAATTGTTTTATGTATGCAGTGCCTGGTATGGTATATAAGATCAGGCTGCCCAGGAAAAGGCAGAAATCACTGGCGGACGAGGCAAACCAGTTTTTTGAAGAAACATCCGTGCATCTGTCGTTAAAAGTGACGGGCACAACGGGTGATTTTGCTGTCCCTTCCAATGATGAAGAGCTCAATTTCCTGATCCATGCATTCAATGATTATTTTTATCCTTACTATTACAAATTCACTGTTAATGCGTATACTGAAAGGATAGACCAGAAGGAGCTGAAGGATGCTGTCGAAAATCTGCAAAATCCTTTCAAGGATATCCGTTCCCCATTCTTTTCCGCCTATATGGACTACCGGATTGGCCTGCTGAATCATTACGGAAACCAGGTCAGCAACCATCAGATCATGGAGGATTATTTCCTGGATCGGCCTGTCCGCTACCAGAACCCGGCCTATATGGAACTGTTCAATGAAATATTCAATGATTTTTTTGACCGGTTCAATGAAAAGTACCCGAAACGAAATCTGCCCGTGATCCTGAACAGGGATAAGGATTATGCCGGGCTGAATGAAATCCTGATCCGGGATGCCTCTCTCAGGAATGACTCCCTGAGAGAACTCGTCCTGCTGAAGGAATTTTTCGGAGGTTCCTATGACCAGAAGAATATCCGTTCATCCATGCTTCAGCTCCTTGATTCATTACAGGCCAACACCACCATAGACCTGCACAGAAACATGGCAAGGGACATTATGCTTGAGATTACCAGGTTGCTGCCCGGGTATACACCGCCGGATTTCGAGCTGTATGATCATGACAGTACGCTGATCCACCTGTCAGACTTCCACGGGGAATACATATACCTGATTTTCTGTAATTCTTTCAGTTATTATTGCATTAAGGAATACGAATACCTGAAGGTACTCCAGCAGCGCCTGAAGGGCCGGCTTAATATCCTTACCATCCTCGTGGATGATAGTTTCCAAAGCATGCAGGACCTGATGAAAAACAATCCTTATCCGTGGACGTTCCTGCATTTCTCGAACCAGCCGCAGGTCATCGATGATTATGACATCCAGACCTATCCATCGTACTTCCTGATAGGTCCCGAAGGAAAGCTGATCCTGTCACCGGCCCCTTCACCTGCAGAAAATTTTGAAGCTACCTTCAGGCAATTACAAATTCAGTAGGCTGACATTAATAATCAGGCGGGTAAGATCATTTTGATGACATCAATAATGGAAGGATAGGTATTATCATAAACCTCTTTTAACCTGACACGCTTGATCCAGCGAGTCTGACTGATATCCTCCCTGACCAGGGGAATGGGTGTCGATTCACCCTTGTATTTCATTTCAAACCAGTCTGTTTTTTTCAGCATCAGGTCATTATTGAGTGCATAAATATGAAAGGTACTGATTAGGAAACGTTCCAGGATAAGGCCTGTCAGTCCACATTCTTCTTCCACTTCCCGCAGGGCTGTCTGTTCCGGTGATTCACCCGGTTCGGCCTTTCCTTTGGGAAGGTCCCATTTACCACGCCGCTTGATTAACAGGATCTCACCCCGCTCATTGATGACCAGTCCACCGGCAGCTTCGATATTATTGAAACATTGACGGAAGGTTTTGAACAAGGCATCCTGGTTATCGTGGAAAATGTACAGGTTTCCCTTTCTATTGGGTTCCAGGAATTGTTTTAACTGTGGCCTGAGATCCGTAATATTCTCAAAAGCACAAACATAATCCCTGCCTACCTTGGTCATATCGGGCAGGGTATCATCAAGATAAATGATTCGATCGTTGAAAAAAACTTTATACATTTGTTAAATGGAGACCTCGGTTAAACTAGCCTCGTACTTATTACAAAGTAAAGCAATTATCATAGATCCTGCAAACCCGTTCACCTGGGCTTCCGGATGGTTTTCGCCCATTTACTGCGATAACCGTAAAACCCTTTCTTACCCTGAAATCAGGGATTTCATAAGAGATTCCTTCATCCGTGAAATACAGGCATCATTCCCCCGACCGGATATCATTGCCGGGGTTGCCACAGGGGCCATCGCACACGCAGCCCTGGTGGCCGGGACAATGGGACTGCCACTTATTTATGTCAGATCCTCCCAGAAATCACATGGGATGGAGAACCTGATTGAAGGGGACATTGGCGTGGGACAGACAGTGGTTGTGATCGAGGACCTTGTATCGACCGGTGGAAGCAGCCTGAATGCCGTAAGTGCATTACGAAATGCCGGTATGAAGGTACTGGGAATGGCGTCCATCTTTACCTATGGATTTCCGCAGGCGGTCGACAATTTCAGGAAAGCTGACATAGAACTGGTCAGCCTTGGGAATTACCATGATCTGATTGAGCAGGCTGTCCAAACCGGATATATCCAGCCTGAATTCATTAAAACCTTGGAAGACTGGCGCAAGGACCCGGCGCGGTGGCTTCAAAATCCTAAAAATTTAACGCATGGCAAGAATTGAAAGCAAAATAGGGGTTGTCAAACAGCCCGCAGAGAAGATATTCAACTATATCTCCAATTTCAACAATTTCAGTCAATTGATCCCTGAAGATAAGGTAAAGGATTTTAAATCAACCGTTGATACCTGCAGCTTCAGCGTTGAAGGGATAGGCCAGGCCGGACTCCGGATCATCGAAAAAGAACCTCACAAGCTGATCAAGATTTCCAGCGATGAGGACACTTCGTTCGATTTACTGTTATGGATACAGATCAAAGAGCTTGAACCCGGGGATTCAAGGATGAAAATCACAACGGAAGTGCAACTGAATCCCATGATGGCAGCCATGGTCAAAAAACCCCTGAAGAATTTTGTCGATACACTGATTGAACAGGCTGAAAAGATCAGTTATGATCCGGTGGAATGATCCCGAGATATTCCACTTCCTTGAATCCAAATGTCAAAATGTCCCCCTTCTCCGATTCCAGTACCAGCTCCCCGGAAGGGAGCACATCTCTGATAATGGCAGTGAATTTTCCGGCAGCCGACCGGTAGTATGCTTTAACTCCTAACCGGTAAAGCCTTTGATTATATGCTTCCATGATCCCTCTTTCATTGCCTGTGATAAGTGTATTGTACCACCTCTCCATGGAATTTCTGAATTCAACCAGCAGGCTTATCATGTCAATATGGCATCCTTTCTCTATTTTCAGGGAAGTCGGGGCAGGGATGGACGGATCGAAATCTGTCTGATTTACATTGATCCCGATCCCGAGAATACTATGACTGATGGTATGGTTGATGATCATGTTTTCAATCAAAATGCCTGCCATTTTGTGATCCCCGACCAGCATGTCGTTGGGCCATTTTATTTGTACGCCATCACACTGGTTGTCAATAATTTCATACAGCGACAGGCTGGTGATTCTCGACAGATGAAAAGCCCTTTCAGGAGATAAAAAATCAGGTTTCAACAGCATACTGAACAGCAGGTTCATTCCCTTTTCGCTTTGCCAGCTGTTTCCAGCATGCCCCTTGCCTGCATGCTGGTATGCCGTTCTGATGATGGTCCCTTCTGTCAGGTCTTCAGTCATAATCAGGCGATTCAATTCCTCATTGGTGGAATCAATATCTTCATAATCCCTGATTTCATTACTTAATTTTTTGATAATCATAAACTTATGTTAAAATTCGTATTTCGTATCCCCGTTCACAAAGTTCGTTATTTTGCATGTAAATGGCATGCCTTTTGACGGTTGTCAACAGTAAGAGTCATTAAAAATCATTACTTTTGCGATAAATCAGCGGATGAATAAAACTCAGGTGAGCGCCCCGGGCAAATTGGACAGGATCATAATAGATTGCATTCAGGAGAAAAAGGGGGCAGACATTGTACAGATTAACCTTTCAAATATAGATAATTCGGTCTGTGAGTTCTTTATAATAGCACATGGTGATTCGAGTACCCAGGTCAAAGCCATTGCTGCACATATTGAAGATTACCTGAGAAAGCAGCATAAAATCCGGCCCTTACACACAGAAGGATATGAGAATGCACAGTGGGTACTGCTCGATTACAACAGCATCGTGGTGCACATATTTCAGCAGGAAACCAGGGAATATTATAAGCTGGAAGAGCTATGGGCAGATGCGGAACTGGAAAAAATAAGTGAAACAGGAAGAGAAGAATTTTAAAAAATTATGACAGATAAAAATAATCAAACAGATACACCTCCCAGGTCAGACGATAAATCAGGAAAGGGAAATACTCCCCGTCCAAAGTTCAATGTCTATTGGATCTATGGCATCATAGGTCTGGCTATCATCGGGACCTATTTCCTGAACCTGGGAAGCGGAGCAGAAGAGATCACCAGGCAGCGATTTGAGAAGGAGATGCTGCAGAGTCATGACGTGGAGAAAATCATCATTGTCAATAAGGAAAGGGTCGAGGTATATATCAAACCGGACAAACTTGCCTCGGGCAAATACAAGGACCAGGAAGGCAAAGGTTTTGCTCCGATGCCTAAATCCGGACCGCAGTTTTTCTTTATGATAGGTTCAGTTGAGGTGTTTGAGCAACAATTACTGGAAGCCATGCGCAACTTCCCGGATGAAGAACAAATATCGGTCACCTATGAAACAAAACGGAATTTCTTCGGGGAAATGTTTGGCTGGCTGCTCCCCATACTTTTGCTGGTTGCCGTATGGCTATTCATATTCAGGCGAATGAGTGCAGGTTCCGGAGGTGGTGCGGCAGGGAATATCTTCAATGTTGGAAAATCCAAAGCCAGGATATTTGATAAAGACTCACATGTCAAGATTGATTTCAAGGACGTGGCGGGACTCGAAGAGGCTAAGATGGAGATTAAGGAGATCGTGGATTTTCTGAAGAATCCCTCAAAATATACAGAACTGGGCGGGAAAATACCCAAAGGCGCCCTGCTTGTCGGTCCCCCTGGCACAGGAAAAACCCTGCTTGCCAAAGCAGTGGCAGGCGAAGCCAACGTACCGTTCTTCTCCATTTCTGGTTCTGACTTCGTGGAAATGTTTGTCGGGGTTGGAGCATCCCGTGTCCGGGACCTTTTCAAACAGGCCAAGGAAAAAGCCCCGTGTATTGTATTCATTGACGAGATTGATGCGGTCGGCCGTGCCCGCGGGAAAAATCCCAATTTTGGTGCCAATGATGAGCGGGAGAACACATTGAACCAGCTGTTGACCGAGATGGATGGTTTTGACACCAATACGGGAGTCATTATCCTGGCTGCTACCAACCGGGCAGATGTACTGGACCGGGCCCTGTTAAGGGCCGGCCGTTTCGACCGCCAGATCCATGTCGAATTGCCTGACCTTAAGGAAAGAAAGGAGATATTCCAGGTACACCTGCGTCCATTGAAATTACATAAAAACCTGGATGTTGATTTTCTTGCCAAGCAAACCCCGGGGTTCTCCGGGGCCGACATAGCGAATGTTTGCAATGAGGCCGCTCTGATCGCTGCCCGGGGGAACAAGAAATCAGTCGGAAGACAGGATTTTCTTGATGCTGTCGACAGGATAATCGGCGGACTCGAGAAAAAGAACAAGATCATTACCCTTGAGGAGAAGAAAACCATAGCCTTCCATGAAGCAGGGCATGCCACCGTTTCCTGGCTGCTCGAACATGCCAATCCACTGGTGAAGGTTACCATTATCCCAAGGGGTAAGGCGCTGGGTGCCGCCTGGTACCTGCCGGAAGAGCGCCAGATCACTACCACAGAACAGTTACTGGATGAGATGTGTTCAGCGCTCGGGGGACGGGCATCAGAGGAATTGAATTTTGACAAGATCTCCACCGGTGCGCTGAATGACCTTGAAAGAGTAACGAAACAGGCCTATGCGATGGTATCCTATTTTGGTATGAGTGACAAGGTAGGAAACCTCAGTTTTTATGATTCTACCGGACAGGCAGAATATTCATTTAACAAACCCTATTCAGAGAAGACAGCCGAGCTTATCGATGATGAAGTGAACAGGATCATTGAAGAGCAATATGAAAGGGCCAAGAAAACACTCAGGGAAAATATGGATGGCCTGACCCAACTGGCCAACCAGCTGCTTGAAAAAGAAGTGATCTTCAGCGAGGACCTGGAAAAGATTTTCGGTCCCAGGGAAAACCACAGGACTGATCTGGACGGCAAACCCAGGAGCAGAAGAAAATCCTCAACTCCCAGTGAGAAAGTTGAAGAAGCAGAACCCAAACTGACAAAAAAAGAGAAAGAAGAAGAGACACCACGAAGTAAAACTGCCTGATGGAAAAAGGCTGGATTCGCGTTTATACAACCATACAGATGTTCCGGGCCGAGATTTTCAAACGGGTGCTGGCAGATCATGATATCGAGGCCGTTATCATCAACAAGATGGATTCCTCATACAAAACCTTTGGGGAAATTGAAGTATATGTAAAAAACGATCACGTAATCAAAGCAAAGCTGCTTGCCAAAGAGTTTGATACTTGAAAGAAACCATCACCAGATCGCTTACCGGTATCCTGTTTCTTGTGGTGATCATCCTTTCCCTGATCCTGCATCCCTATCTCTATCTCGCATTATTCTCATTGGTTTGCCTTGCAGGGTGGTTTGAATTCACCGGTTTATTTTATCCGGAAAGAAAACCCGGCTTTAAGATCCCCGGGGGCCTGCTGCTTGCGTGCACATTCATCATCGTATACTTTCTGCTGGATGGACAATTACCATTATATATTATGCTTATCCCGGTTATCTTCTTTCTTGTGATGATCATTTTTGATGTTTCGGCAAAAACCTGGACCGCCGGCAGGGGGATCCCGGTCTTTTCCACCGGATTTCTTTACCTGGGTGCCGGGTTGTGCTGCCTGCATTGCCTGGCCTTTCAGCAGGGAACATTGGAGGCATATTCGCCTTCATGGATCCTTTATACATGTTACCTTATCTGGACCTATGATACCGTGGCCTATGTATCCGGGAGGCTGGCCGGGAAACATCCTTTATGGGTGCGGATCTCTCCCAAAAAAACCTGGGAAGGAAGCATTGGGGGTGCTGTGCTTGCCATCATCCTGGCCATTGTTCTGAGCAGGTTCAATACTGCATTAACCCTCCCCGGTTGGATCGGCCTGGCGATGGTGGTGGTTGTCTTCGGGACCCTGGGTGATCTTTTGGAATCCTGGCTGAAACGCCGGACCGGCAAAAAGGACAGTGGCAGATTGCTGCCAGGTCATGGAGGCATCCTTGACAGGTTTGATTCCCTGCTGATGGCTTCCCCGTTTGTAACCATTTATCTTATCCTGGTGCTATGATACATAAAGAAGGACGCCGCATATCGATCATGCTTTTTATCATACTGGCCATCCTGGATATCGCTATCATATTATTCACCGGGCCCCTATTGGTGCAGGTTCCCGTCATTATTGCCTCCCTCCTTCTATGGCTGTTCATCCTGAGGTTCTTCAGGGATCCGAAACGAAAAGCCCCGGTGGAAGGGTTCGTTTATGCACCGGCGGACGGCAGGGTGGTAGTGATTGAAAATACCACTGAAAGTGAGTATTTCAAAGATGAAAGAATACAGGTATCCGTTTTTATGTCCGTATGGAATGTCCATATCAACTGGTACCCTGTCCAGGGTAACCTGTCCTACTATCAATACCATCCGGGCAAGTACCTGATCGCCAACCATCCGAAATCATCCACCCTGAATGAAAGAAATACCCTTGTGATCAAAACAGCAGATGGAACTGAGTATCTGATCAGGCAGATCGCCGGGGCCGTAGCCAGGAGGATCATCAGCTATGCCACAACGGGGAAAAGTGTTAAGCTGGGGGATGAGATGGGTTTTATCCGCTTCGGGTCAAGGGTTGATATATTTCTGCCCGTGGGAACGGAGATACTTGTGAAACCCGGTCAGCAGGTCAGGGGACTCATCACACCGCTGGCAAAATCATGAAAGACTGATAAGCAATGTGCTGAGAAGAAAAGATGTCAAGTTTATGCAGTTTGATTATTTTTAAAATTAAAAAAAGCGAAATGGATCAAACCAAAGTTTTGCCGGTTAATGACATTGTCTCCTGGGTCGGTGTACTCGATGAGGATATAGTTACCTTCGACATTGTCATGGAAACACATTACGGGACAACCTACAATGCCTATTTCATCGATGCAGAGAAGAAGGTGGTCATCGACACGGTGAAAAAAACCTTTCAAAAAGAATTCATTCAAAAAATAAGCACCATCACTGATCCTGCAGAGATTGACTATATTATATGCAACCATACTGAGCCCGATCATTCAGGCAGTCTTACATACCTGCTCGATATGTCCCCGAATGCAACGGTTATCGGCAGTGGTCAGGCCCTGAACTACCTTTCAGAGATGATTGACCGGCCATTTCAATCAATGAAGGTCAGAGATGGTGATTCCCTGGACCTTGGCAATAGAACCCTCAGGTTCATCGGGGCATCTAACCTGCACTGGCCCGATACCATTTACACCTATCTTGAAGAGGACAACATACTCTTTACCTGTGACTCATTCGGGTCCCATTACAGTGATGAAAGGATGTTCGATGATCTGGCAGGGGATTTCCATGATGCATTCCGGTATTATTTCGATGTCATTCTTAAACCGTTCAGCAGATTCATGCTGAAAGCCATAGACAAAATCGATGCCCTGGACATTTCCATGATATGTCCCGGTCACGGCCCCATACTGAGGTCACGCTGGCAGGAAAAAGTCAGACTTTCTGCCGAACTGGCCAGTGAATACCTTGATTCCCAGGGTGGTAATGAGAAAAGGGTCCTGATAGCCTATGTGTCGGCCTATGGATATACCGGGGAAATGGCTGAAAGCATAGCATCCGGGATAAGGGAAGCAGGTGACATTGAGGTACGGGTTGTGGATATTGAAAACATACCCCTGGGTGAACTGGAGGAATTGATTGTGCGATCCGGAGGCATACTTATAGGATCACCTACGATCAACCGCAATACCCTGCTTCCCGTCTATAAAATGTTTTCTGTAATCAATCCCATCCGGGATAAGGGCAAACTGGCTGCTTCTTTTGGCTCCTATGGCTGGAGTGGTGAGGCTGTTCCGCTCATCGAGGAACATCTTAAAAACATGAAGCTTGAGATCGTCCAGGACGGATTGGCCACCAAATTCTTTCCAAGTGAAGAACAGAATGATGTCCTTATAGATTTTGGAAGGACCTTTGGGTTACGATTTCTCGAAAACCAGGCGGCGGAATAATAATATTTCTTGCGCTTATTTTTTAATGAAACTTGCAGTCCGGTTGTAGCCTTTCCCGCTCATCCTGATAATGAACAGCCCTTCCTGAAATCCCGCAATATCTATCAGCTGTCCCCCGGAATAAAGCACTTCTTCCCTGATCAGGCGGCCGGTCATATTATAGATCCCTATGGCTGACGGAAATTCAATGTCCCCCTTGATCTGAATGAAATCGCTTGAAGGATTGGGATATGCCCTGATCTTTCTTATATCAGCTGATTTATGGTACGATGTGATCCCGGTGGTCTGATTTGAGATGGTGATCTGGATAGTGGCCTTAATGCCTGACCCGTCATTGGCCGCAGCCACCACTGTTACCGTACCGTTGGCAACAGCCTGCAATAATCCACCCGGGGAGATGGTCGCCTGTCCCGTACCGTTTGTGACCGACCAGGTGATGCTAGTATCACCGGCATCATCAGGTGATACATCGGCTGTCATCTGCAAGGTCCCATGATTGACTGAGATTTCAGTGCTGCCTCCTTCAGCCTGAACATTGATGGAGGTAACAAGCTTCCGGGCACTTGTGTCGCTGCCTTCCCAGCCAGCTATCCTGGCGAACAAATACCAGGCACCATATGCCTTCAAATTGGCATTTAAAGCATGTGAATGTTCTGCAGAGCTTTGGAACCATTGCCCTCCATTGGGCTCATTATGGGCGATATCATCCTCCCCTTCCATCTTTACCTTGCCGATTATCCATTCCTCAGCCCAGTTCCCCGTACGGTTGCCGTCAACCATGTAACTGCAATCATCAGCTACATAATCGTCCAGAAAATAATTGTCATCCGGATCCCAGCTTTCAATATCTGCGAAATCATACAGGATCCTGTTATTGGCAATACAGTGGTCACGGATATAATTATTGATCTGATTGGTCTGTCCCTCTTCACCCTGCCCATTGACATGCCCGGTCATGAATACAAATTGGACGGGTACACCCCGTTCGCCGCTTGTGATTTTTGTACCATCCGGACCGTATTCCGCGATCAGTCCTTCCATTTTTGAACAATACCCCGGGTCCTTATCACCGTCATGGCCAAGGATCTGGCACCATGCCCACATGACAACATTGATTTCCTGGTTTGCCGGATCATCAAGAAAATCCCGCGTGGTCTGAGGCCAGGTTTCTTCCCCGGCACTCAAATCCCCAAAATGTGCCTGAATAAATAAGGACCCTTCTGTCTTTTCAGCCTCGCGCTTATATATCCCGTTCCCTCCCATGAATGCATCCAGGACATTCATCCCTGACAAAACCTGGCTGCCGTGGGAAGTACGCCAATATGCTATCTGAAGTTTGGCTTTGGCAGAATCGATCCATTCAAGCGGGATGCTTTTCAGGTCCTCAAGATGGGCCTGGTTGTGGCCGATGATTATGCCCTGTGCATTTATGGCTGAAAAACCCGTGATGGACAGGAGGATTAAAACAAGGGATTTTAATGCAAGTCCTGTGTTGCGGATTTGGCAAAAAACAGGTCTGATATGGTGTAAATTTCGTAGATTCATCTGCTTGGTTTTTTAAGGAAAAGTCCGGAAATAGAGGATACAATGCCACAAACCATTAAAGTTAAAGACTTAGTGCCAATTATTCGGAAAAGTTTGATCAATGGATGTTTTCTTTGGATAATGGTCAATTTTTCTTGAACTAACCAGTATATTTTTATTACGGCTCATTTCCTGAAAATGTTGTTAGATTTGATAAAAATTACAGACCAAAAATATGCTCGATTTTGGAGACAATGCAGAACCTGAAATCAAACGGAGGCGCGAAGTCGTTTTCATCATACTATCAGGCTTTTTTCTCGGGACACTTGCGATGCTGAATATCCTGGGGATCTCACGACAGATCGATCTTTCCTTCACCGTTTCCGGAATCAGGATCCCCTTTATCGTTTTTATCGGGGTGCTGCCATATCCCCTTACTTTTCTCTGTACAGATTTTATCAGTGAACTGTATGGTAAAAAGAGGGCCAACACGGTTGTCTGGGTTGGCCTGTTATTGAATATCTGGGTCATCTTCATCCTCTGGATCGGCGGTATCCTGCCTCCCAAACCCGAGCTTATCGAGAACGGATTGCCACCGTTGGAGGATCCGTCCCGCGTTTTCTTCCAGATCAGGAAATGGACAGTGAGTGCCACCGTTGCTTCCATGATCGCATACCTGACTGCCCAGTTCGTGGATGTACATATATTTCATGTGATCCGTAAACGCACCCGGGGAAGAATGTTATGGCTCAGGAACAACGGATCAACGCTCACCAGCCAGATGGTTGATTCGATCGCCGTGATCACCGTGACCTGGTTCACTGCCAGAAATGCCATCCAGATTGCACCGGGGGAGACGGTCATCCATGGACTGGTCATCCTGGTCCTGAGCAATTATGTATTCAAAATGGTTTCGGCCCTGCTGGATACCATTCCATTCTACATTGGTACAAGGTGGCTGTCAAGATACCTTCAGCTGGATACCTTAAAGGAATTCCGTGAAACGGGTAAGGAGGATCAACAGGCGATCGAAGGATAATCCCTCAAAACATCTCAACAAGCTTGTCCATCTTCACATCCAGCCCATTGATGGTATGATGGGCCTTCAGGTAAACAGGTTCCCTTTCCCTGAGTTTTTCGTGGATGAAGGTCTCCAACTCCTGACGGGACAGATTTCGGATCAGGGGTCGACGTTTTTTTCCCCTTGAAAGCCGGCTAAGCAACGCCGCCGGTTCCATCTTAAGGTATATGGATACACCCTTCTGGTTGATCAGATCCATATTGTTGCCGGTGCAGGGAAGTCCCCCCCCGGTCGAAATAACAACATCCTGCAGTAATACCAGTTCCTTCAGCAAATTGCTTTCCATTTCACGGAAGGCCTTCTCCCCAAGTTTCTCAAAGATTTCATTGATGGTCATCCTGTATTCGCCCTCGAGCCTGGCATCCATATCGATAAAGGAATACCCGAGCCGCCTGGCCAGCCTTTGTCCGACCGTTGATTTGCCCGATCCCATAAATCCGACCAGAAAAATAATCATGGTTTTACGGTTACAGATCCAGGGTCATTTGCCCGCTGTGTGCCTCATCTTCAGGTCCATCGGTGATCTCATCGACATCCGGTGCTTCATCTATTGCTTCTTCTTCTTTGATCCCTTTGATGGGTTCCAGCTCCTTTACCAGTTCAACCTGGTACTTTGTAAGGCGTT
>Ga0111175_1058_pt1 | contig 21118 bp, 19 predicted proteins | sample DeeMarSWOR324_28_FD_80228 | JGI IMG/M metagenome (GOLD analysis project Ga0111175, IMG submission 80228) | Bacteroides sp. SM23_62
CAGGATGACCTGATGATATGCAACGCCGAAGAGGGAATGTGTATTGCCGGTGTATTCGGCGGGATACATTCAGGGGTCACGGGAAAAACCAGGAATATTTTCCTGGAAAGCGCCTATTTCGATCCTGTATATGTCAGGCGGACATCCAAACGCCACGGATTGAATACGGATGCCAGCTTCCGCTTTGAACGCGGTGCCGATCCGGAAATGACCCTGCCGGCTCTCAAAAGGGCGGCCATGATGATCAGGGATACAGCAGGGGGAAAGATCTCATCCGCGATTGTCGATGAATATCCAACCCCCCTGGAGCCATTCAGGGTGAAGATCCGGTATGCCCATGTCGACAGGCTGGTCGGGAAAAAAATAGAGCGTGATACCATCAAACGAATACTCGAAGCGCTGGAAATATCCATTGAATCTGAAAACAGGGACGGGCTGACCCTGCGGGTTCCCCCCTACCGCGTGGATGTCAGGCGGGAAGCAGATGTCATCGAAGAGATCCTGCGGATTTACGGATATAACAATGTGGGTCATCCCTCCACCCTTACCTCTGTGCTTACCTACACTGCCAGACCGGACAAGGAAAAGGTCACCCAGATCATCTCCGATTACCTCAGCGGGAATGGATTCAACGAGATCATTTGCAATTCCCTGACAAAGGAGGCGTATTACAGGGATGATCCGTCAGCCGTGGAGCTGTTCAATCCGCTCAGCTCAGATCTGAACAGGATGAGGACAACCCTGCTTTATGGTGGACTCGAAACCATCATATTCAATATCAACCGGAAACGCCCCAACCTGAGGCTCTATGAATTTGGTAATTGCTACCAGCTCCCGGCCAAGGCTGACCCGGATAAACCCGATGCCTACCTGGAAGACGAAAGGCTGGCTCTCTTTGCCACCGGTCCCAGGCATACGGGGAACTGGATCCAGAAGGAGCAGCCCGGCACCTTTTATGAGTTAAAATCCTTTGTTGAAGGTATCATGGCACGTGTGGGACTGGATACAGGCCTGCTCCAGACCCAGGAGGTGGATGCCCGGTATTTCACGGATGGACTGACCTACTGGGTTAACGGCGCAAAAATTGCAGAGGTGGGTATCCTCGAAAGCTCCGTGACGGGGCAATTTGATATCCCTTCCACCGTGTATTTTGCGGATATTCACTGGTCCGGGATGCTGGAGGAAATGAAAGGTTTCAGGATTACCATGAAAGAGATCCCCAAGTACCCTGAGGTCAGGCGGGACCTTTCCATGATCATTGATCAGGCCGTCCCGTTCTCCAGGATCAGGGATATTGCCCTGGAATCCGGTAAGGAAATGGTCAGATCAGTCACTTTGTTTGATGTGTATGAAAGTGAAGAACTGGCAAAGGGCAAGAAATCATATGCCGTGGGAATCGTCCTTCAGGATGAAACCAAGACACTGACAGACAAGGAGATCGATCAAATCATGCACAGGATCCAGCAAAACCTTGAAAAACAAATCGATGCCCGTATAAGACAGGCAACATGAAGCATACCATTGAGATCATCGAAGGTGATATCACCCGGCTTGAAGTCGATGCCATTGTAAATGCAGCAAACACGACCCTCCTTGGAGGCGGCGGGGTTGATGGTGCCATTCACCGGGCTGCCGGCCCGTGCCTGTTAGAAGAGTGCCGGACACTGGGGGGGTGCCCCACCGGGCATGCCAAAATTACCAGTGCCTATAACCTGCCATCAAAATTTATTGTCCACGCGGTAGGGCCGGTCTGGAAAGGGGGGCAACACAATGAGGAAAAGCTGCTGGCAGATGCCTACAGGCATTCCTTATGGATCGCCGAGCATACCAAACTCAAATCCATTGCATTCCCGAACATCAGTACCGGTGTTTACGGATTTCCCAAAGAACTGGCTGCCGGTATTGCCATCTCCACCTGCTCAGCATTCCTTGAATCCGCCAGACATCTTGAGCGCCTGATCTTCTGCATTTTTGATGCTGAGAACCTGCAGATCTACAGACATCATCTTATGCCATAGTACTGCTTAACCTGGCCCGCAGCATTGAATGGGACTTGCATATATTGAAAAAATATTTACCTTTACCCATGTGATCAGCACAATGATAGATTACTGAACACCTTAACCACTAAGCCTTTTCAAGCCTGGCTGCCCATTGGGCAGTCAGGTTTTTTTTGTGCCCAACCTTGCAAATTCACAGTTTTTAGATAATTTTTGTATGAATATTTTACGGAAACTTGAACGGACAGCCCACATACGATGAACTGGCCAGCATCCGCCTGCAGCTGGAACAACGGATAGCCAGGCTTGAAGAACAGCTGAAGCAGGAGGCTGAACTCAGGCAGCTTGAAGAGAAATACAAAAGACTGGTTGAGAGCCTGAGTGAGGAATATATTTTCTATTCGCATGACAGGGAGGGCATGGTCACTTACGTAAGTCCCTCCATCACCAAGATCCTGGGCTATTCTCAGGAAGAATCCATGCGGAACTACAGGGAATTCCTGACCGACCATGAGATGAACCAGGAGGCACTGGACCGTTCCAGGGCCAGTCTGAGAGGATTGGTCCAGCCTCCATTCATGAACGAACTTTACCACATCGATGGTTCTACCAGGATATTTTACAATACAGAGCTTCCGATCTATGATGAGAATGGCAGGGTCACCGGTGTGGAAGGGATTGCTCATGATGTAACGAAAAAATACGCAGCCGAGGAAGAAATGCGGAAGCAGGATGAGATCCTCAGGTTACTGGTAGACACCATTGAAGAAGTCTTCTGGATTCATGACCTGAAAGCCGACCAGTTGCTCTTTATCAGTTCAAAGTATGAAGGGGTCTTCGGACGGACAACCGAAAGCCTTTACCAGAACCCGGGCTCCTTCCTGAAATCGGTGCATCCGGAGGACCGGGAGTACGTTAAAAAAGCATACAAGAAAATAGGTAAAGGCAAGGGTCTGGATATGGAATACCGGATCATTGATCCATCGGGAAATGAAAAACAGATATGGACAAGGTCTTTTGTGATCCGGGATGACCGTGATAAACCTTCCCTGTCCATCGGGACTGCCCAGGATATAACACAACGGAAAAAGTCCCAGCAGGAAAGGGACCTGCTGGCAGCCATCGTCGAAAATGTTGAGGACCATGCCGTGATCAAAGATACTGATCTTAAGGTCATAGCTTCCAACCGGGCCAATACGGCCGCCGCCGGAAAAAAATCGGCAGATCAACTGATCGGGAAGACTGATCTCGAGATTTACGGAGATTTTGATCATGTGAGGCAATACATGGAGGATGACCGGAAGGCAATGAAGCTGAAGCAAGGGGAAACACTTGTGAACGACCAGGTATTCGTATACCCGGACGGCAGGAAAATCCATTCCCTGGTCAAGAAATTCCCTGTTTATGATGAAAAAAATAAACTGATCGCTGTAGCATCGATATCCAGGGACGTTACCGATTATAAGAATACACTGGAGGAGCTTTACAGGAGCGAACGGAAATACAGGCTGCTGATTGACAACCAGGGCGAAGGTATCGGCATGGTCAATCAATATGATCAGTTTATATTCGTAAATCCCAAGGCAGAAGAAATATTCGGTGTGGCCCCGGGCAAACTGGTTGGAAAAACCGTCTTTGATTTCCTGTCACCCGAAAACAGGAAATTCATCAGGGATCAGACTGAGTTGCGAAAAAAAGGAGCCGAAAACACCTATGAACTGGAGATCATTCGTCCCGATAAAGAAAAAAGACAGATCCTTGTCACTGCAACCCCGCAGTATGAAGAGGGTGAATTCTCCGGGACCTTTGCTGTCTTCAGGGATATGACAGGGTGGAAATCACAGGAAACCACGTCCGCCAAGGACAAGTTTATTTCCATCATTGCCCATGATCTTAAAAACCCCCTGAGTTCAATCACAGGCTTCTCTGACCTGCTCATGAAAGATTACACCACCTATGACCAGGAGGAAGTGCTCACCTTTGTTAAAATGATCCATGGTGCATCCAGGCAGGCACAGAACCTGCTTAACAACCTGCTGGACTGGTCAAGGTCGCAGACAGGCCGGATCGGATTTGAACCGACCGGCATCGACATAAGCCAGGTGGTGGAATCTGTATTCAAACTGTATGATCTAAATGTACGTGAAAAAAACCTGCATATACATAACCGGGTGAACAGGGATACCCTGGTGTATGGAGATCAAAACATGGTCAGCACCATTGTCCGGAATCTCATTTCCAATGCCATTAAATTTACCAGACCCAAGGGCAGGATCAATGTCAGTGCAAAATCATCCAGGCATGCCATTCAAATCCTTGTGGCAGACAATGGTATCGGTATTCCGGAGGACCTGGCCGGGAAATTATTCCGGATCGATGAGCAGGTGACCCGTACAGGCACTGCCAATGAGGAGGGAACCGGACTTGGGTTGATCCTTTGCATGGAGTTTGCCAGGAAATGCAATGGGACCTTAACTGTCAGCAGCAAACCCGGAAAGGGGAGTACATTCACGCTGCGACTTCCCAGGCATCGCCCGGAGGGGTGATCCTCCTGATGGTCAGAACTCAACCCGGTAAATGAGAGAAGGTATGATGCCCATCTGGGTCCACGTATCTATCCTATCCTCATCCGGATCATAGTAATCACCCATGATATTCAGCCGGTTCGTGACATTCTGGATGTCCAGCTCAATGGTATGGGTGCTTTTATTGCGGTTCTTTATAAAGCCGGCCTTGAAATCAAACCGGATGAAATCATCATATTGCTCGGTCCAGGCAAGTTCCTGCTTCCGCACTGTGTTGCCCTCTTCACGCGAGGCCTCCAGGTCGATAGGTGTATGTCTCTGCCCACCGGCCCATATGATCCTACCACCCAAGCCCAGGGTCCACGGATAGGATCCCCTCCCCAGTGTGAATTCCTTCCCGCCAAGCAGGTTGAAAACATAATTCCCATTGTACCGGGTATCTCTTTCTATCCCGTCACCCGCCCTGTATTTTGACTGGTAAACAGAGAAGGTTATTAAAAAATAATATGTCCGGGAAAAAACTTCTCCAGGGTAAGTTCCACCCCGTAATTGTGCCCGGCACCCCCGTTGCCGAGGGTCATGGTGGTGATGCCACAGGCATATTTCAATGCCGAAAAACTGCTGGTTGGATCTTCCTCGATCGGAACATCATACAGATCCTGGTAGTACAGCTCTCCCTTGATCATGAAATGCTTTGAGATATTATTCTGGTAACCAATCACATAATGCCGTGCCTTGGAGATCTCCAGGTGCTTGTTGGGCTGGATGACAGTGCCGTCCCCGAGTTCCCTCTCCGCCAGGTAGTTTGTGAGGGTCTCCAGCCTGCTGTGTATCCCGGCCCCGGCAGAGATGGACTGGGCCGGAGTGAACTGCCATCTGATTCCCACCCTGGGTTCCACGGAGTAATTCCCGTTCAGGCTGAAATAAAGGAAATGGAGTCCCGTATTCAGTGACAGTTTCCCCGTGATCCTTTAGCGCCATGAACCATAAGCCTGCCAGTGCCCGGTCCGGCCCTTCTGGTCAACCTCACGAACCATGACACTGTCATCCCTGTCATAAAAGTCCGTAAACAGGTCAAACTTGCTGTCGTCATAGGTAAAACCGGTTTTCAGATAATGTTTCGGATTGATCTTATGATTCACGATGATGCTTCCCCTGTAATCCCGATATGTGAAATGCTCACGGTTTGTCAGTTGAAAGGCATCTGAATCAATTTGCCTCTGGTGCCACCAGTTATTCCTCGAGGCAGTCATGGCGAGGGTGGTATTGATATAGGTCTTTGAATTAAGGATATAGAGGTGTTTTACCCCAAAGACCCCCATATCGGTCCCGAAATCATTTATCCAGTCACTGTATTCCTCATAGATCTTGTTGATGCCTCCCAATCCGAAAATACTGAAGGTCCCGGCCTTTTTCGCAGGCAGATTGAGATGGAAGGTAAGGTCCTGGAATTCCGGAACAGCGTCCCCTGCGATTTTCATCCCCACAGCGTTGAACATGGCCAGCGTGGAATAACAGTAATTCACCAGGAAGGAGGCATTGCCACCCCCCGGATCGGCGGTGACCCTGTCGTAGGATGCAGCCATCCTGGCAGGATCATCGAAGCTCCCCGCGTATCTTTTGGTTTCTTCCATGGTGAAGGACCGGGCCGAAACCGCAGCCAGCTGGTTAAGCGGCTCACCTTTATGCTGGCCTGCCCTGATGGTCACTTCGTCAAGTTTTATCAGGGACTCGGTTAATTCGACCCGGACCACTTCTTCCTTGCCGGAGATCAGCAAGATGTTGTTCACGGTCCTCGGTTCATAGCCCAGTTAATAAATGTTCAGGTCATACCTGCCGACCGGGAGGCGGTGAAAATGGAAGGCACCGTTTTCATCACTCACGGTGCCGATCAGGGGATTGCTGCCAGCAATCACGACACTGACCCCGGTCAGTGGGATCCTGGTATCGGCGTCAAGTACCAGTCCCCGGATGCTTGAAACGGGCTGGCTGGTTGATATGGCCATCCCGCCTGGCCCTCCTGCGTCCGCTGTTCCTGTCACCAGCAGGGGGAGCAAAAGGCAAAAAAAGAATGGCAGTGGTTTCATGGACATTCATATGATTTTAACAGGTTTTGCTATAAGAGACAGATGAAAAATAACAGGGTTGCAGACCAGGTATACCTCATTTTACTATTTTTATGCGTTGTACCTTTATCCGCCGCCCTATGAAGCCTCTGAATATATCCATCCAGATCCTGATTGCGTTTATGCTGTTACCCTCCTGGCAACCGTTCTTCGCCCAGGAAGATGAAAGCCTGGTGCTCACCTTTAAAAAACACAAGGGTCCCGTCTATGCCATGGCCATCAGTCCCGATGGAAAAACCATAGCCAGCAGCGGGGAGGACCTGAAGATCCATTTATGGGACAGGCACAGCGGGGAGATCAAATCCACCCTGGAAGGATACCAAAAACCGGTAAAATACCTAACCTTCTCGAATGATGGAAGGTACCTTCTGGGAGCGGGAGGTACGGAAATCCGGATCTGGGACCTCCCAGCCGGCACCTGGAAAATCTACAGGAAACATGTGACACATGTGTACAACCTCGATTTTAACCAGGATGCTACACAATTCCTGAGCACCAGCCTGAACAACAGTTTTTATTTATGGGACCGTGAGGAAGGAAAGGTGATCCATACCTTTGATGCCCATTCAAAAACAGCGCTGGCGGCAGCCTTCAGTCCCGATAACAGGTGGATTGCCAGCGGCTCACTTGACCAGACAGTGATCATCTGGCATGCCGGGTATCGCCAGCCTGTACATACCCTGTCAGCCCATGGAGGCAATATATTCTCCCTGGATTTCAGTCCGGACAGCAAACTCCTGGCCAGTTGTTCCATGGATGAGAACATCAAGATCTGGGATGTTGATTCAGGCAGGATCCATAAGCTCCTCACAGGTCATGATTATGCCGTTGTCTCGGTCCGGTTCAGTCCCGATGCCAGCTTCCTGATCAGTGCATCCTATGACGGGACTGCCAGGCTGTGGGAAGTGGCCACCGGGCAAAGCATTTATACCTTTATAGGTCATGAGGATGCCCTGTATGCGGCGGATTTCCTTCCTGACGGGAGCGGGATCGTCACCTGTTCGAATGATGGGACCGTGATGATCCATGAAATGTCGGCCAGGTTCATGGCCGAGCACTACTACTACAGCGAGATTGAGAAGGAAATGGATGCCTCGGGCCTATTTGAACCCCGCAGGAAAGGTGAAAGCCGTGATGCCTATTTATTACGCCAGTCAGCCGCGGAAGCATTCCGGCAGGACCTCTTTATCAAGTATCAGCAGAAACACCTCCGGGAAATTGAACAGTAACAGCCTGTATGTTTGACAGCATACATGTTCACAAACATCCGAATCCCCCTGACTTGCTCAGGGCTCCTTCCTAATTTTGATATGACCAGAAAGCCAGTCAGAAACCCATGGTAGAACCTTTTGCCGAATCATTCAAGATCAAGATGGTCGAGCCTGTATTCAGGAGTACACGGGAGCAGCGAACCGGGTGGATCAAAGAGGCCCGGTATAATATATTCAATTTGAGAAGCGAGCAGGTCTATATTGACCTGCTGACGGACTCGGGGACCAGTGCCATGAGCCAGCAGCAATGGGCGGAAATGATGCTGGGGGATGAAAGTTATGCAGGGGCGAACAGCTACTACAAGCTAAAGCAAAGCATAGAGGATGTGTTCGGGTTCGAATATTTCCTGCCGGTCCACCAGGGAAGGGCTGCAGAAAATGTTCTGTTTTCGGTACTGGTAAAAGAGGGGAACATCGTTCCGGGCAACGCCCACTTCGATACCACCAGGGGACATATAGAATACCGCAGGGCGACAGCCCTTGATTGCACCATCCAGGAAGCATATAATACACGTCTGATCCACCCTTTCAAGGGAAACATTGATACGGTGATTCTTCAGCATGTGCTCGAGAAATACGCGGATGATATTCCTTTTATCATTCTCACCCTGACCTGCAATACCACGGGTGGACAACCGGTATCCATGCAGAACATGAAAGATGTCAGGGCCCTGGCAGATGCGTATTCCATCCCCCTGGTGTATGATGCGGCCCGGTTTGCCGAAAATGCCTATTTCATCAAGGAAAGAGAGGATGGCTACAGGGACCGGACCATCCCCTCCATTGTCACCGAGATGTTTTCCTATGCCGATGCCATCACGATGAGCAGTAAGAAGGACGGGAATGTGAACATCGGCGGTTTCATTGCATTTCGTGAAAAGGACTGGTATGACAAGGCATGCACCTACAATATCATGTTCGAGGGCTACCTGACCTATGGCGGCATGTCGGGAAGGGATATGAATGCACTGGCATGTGGGCTTAGCGAGGCCATTGAGTATGACTACCTGGATACCCGTATCAAACAAACCGAATACCTGGCCAACCACTTGCTGGAACAGGGTATCCCGGTGCAGCAACCCACCGGGGGACATGCCGTATATATTGATGCCACCCGTTTCCTGACCAGGGTACCACGGGAAGAATTCATTGCCCAGACCCTGGCCATTGAGCTGTATCTTGAAGCCGGGGTCAGGGCTGTCGAGATCGGTACACTCCTGGCAGACAGGGATCCACAGACTGGAAAAAACCGCTACCCGGCATTAGAATACCTGAGGCTCGCCATTCCCAGGCGTGTTTACACGAATAACCATATGGATGTGGCAGCAGCCGCCCTGGTAAACATATTCAACAGGAGGGAACAGATCTCCTCGGGCTACAGGATCATCAGGGAGGCACCCATCATGCGGCATTTTACTGTTGAGCTTGAGCCTGTCAAGGCACGCTGATTGAAGACCGGCATATTAATCCCAATGCAATGAAAATGTATTATCTTCATTCAATGCCACGTATGTACCAAATCTTTTACCTTCCCTGTTCAGCATGTTTCTAAGCCACAGAACATCTGTCTTATTTGCTTCGTTTACTCTAAAATGCTTGATCTGGGTCGGTATCATTCTCAAACTGACCAGCCTTCCTGTTGATGGTTCCATGCATACAAAATACATCAAAGACAAATCATCCCTGAAATGTTCATAACCACTGATGCCTTCATAGTCATTCAGAAAATCACCACAACCATAAATAAGAGGCCTGTCCTTATACACTTCTATCCCTTTTACATGGTGAGATGAATGTCCATGAATGATGTTTACACCCGCCTCATCAACGAGTTTATGTGCAAATTTGATTTGTTCAGAAGAGATCCCATATCCCCAATTACTTCCCCAGTGTATGGAGACGATCACAATATCTCCCTGTCTTTTTACTTGCTGAACCTGTTCTTTGATACGATGTACGGTTTTATCCGATAAGTCTTTTAACCAATTCACGCCGGGTTTGTCTTCTGTAGCAGACCAGCTTGGCGGAATCCCACTTGTGGCCATTCCGCAGGACAGGATGATTACCCTGCATTTATTCTCAATATTGAATATTGCCGGGGTTTCCGCCTCGCGAAGATGAATACCCGCACCGGCAAATTTCACATTTACTTTGTTCAAGGTTTCCAGTGTCTCCTTTAGTCCCGAATATCCCCAATCCAGGATGTGGTTATTTGCCAGGGAACAAAAATCGATTTTGGCCGCTTTCAGACAAGCAATATTATCCGGATGCATCCGGTAATGTATACCCTTGTTTTTCCAATAATCCCCACTCTTTGTAATGCTTGTTTCTAAATTAATGATTCTCAGATCCGGCAGTATTTGTTCCAGTGCTTCGAGGGCATCTCCCCAGATGTATGAATAGCCGGCGGTCCTGGTAATCGGGCCATTTATCCTCTCGGCAAGTTCCACGTATCCTTTTGCACTTCTCATGTATGATTCATAGATAACGGGATTACCCGGATGAGGCAATATTTGATCAATGCCCCTTCCCAGCATAACATCACCACACATGAAAATGGTGATTGGATTTATTCCCTGATCAGGTTTTATCAATGTGTCTTTGCCAAATATGATTGCAGCTAATGAGGCAAAAAGGACCAATCCGGTAAAACCGTAAAAAAACAATTTCTTTCGCATGGTAATATTTCCGAAAACAAGTTAGTGAATTAATCGCACTCATATTTTCGTCTCATTCACATCATAGAACATACTTTTATTCCGTTATCATTGGTAGACACATTAATATGTGGTAATTCCATTGCTGGTTAAAACCCTTAACCATCTCATCTTCAGCATTTTCATCAGATACAGGATAGTGTAAAGAATCGTATTTAAAATCAGTTGGGGGGAATTGATCATGAAATGCAGATGCATCAAAGAGTACAGGGATAGAAATGTTGATTTCAAAGTAAATGAAATATATGAATGCTTTACCGTAACTACATCAAGCCAATATCCTCCTGTATATAAGATATACAACGGTAGTCACGGACAAAAGATATTTGACCATATAGAGTTTAAAACCTATTTCAGGATATCAGCATAAATAATATTCCTTCATTTCCCCTTTCATTGTTCCAGTCATTCAGGTGATGTAGAACCTCAAACTTCACAGAACCCTCTGAATTTATCATGAAAAAAATGTTGTAACTTTATGCATACGAATGTATTCCATCTTACTGCTTCTCATTTCAATCTTACACATTAATCGAAACTTTCAGTTTCCGCCTCCCATATCTTACATTCCAGATCTCAGCAATATTTTGCCACTTGGTAATATTTAAACATTTTTTCTGAAAAACTTAAAATCAATAAAAATGGAAAGAAAAATTTCATTAAGTGTAATCAAAGCCGATGTTGGGGGCTTTGTCGGTCACTCAGCAATGCATGATGATTTAATTGAGACCGCTAAAAAACGGTTGAGTGATGAGAAAAAAAAGGGAACAATTGTTGATTTTCATGTAACTGCCTGTGGTGACGATCTTGAATTAATCATGACCCATAACCAGGGGGAAAACAGCGAAGAGATCCACAGACTGGCATGGGATATATTTGAGAAATGTACAGAAGTTGCAAAGCATCTCAAACTATACGGAGCAGGTCAGGATTTGATTGCGGATGCTTTCTCTGGCAATATCAAAGGCATGGGACCGGGAGTAGCCGAGATGGAATTTGAGGAAAGGATTTCCGAACCGATTATTATTTTCATGGCGGATAAGACCTCGGCAGGAGCCTGGAATTTGCCGCTTTATAAAATGCTGGCGGATCCGTTTAACACACCGGGACTTATCATTACCACCAGCATGCATGCTGGTTTCAGGTTTGAGGTACACGATGTCAAGGAACGAAAACGTATCATTTTTGATACTCCTGAAGAAATATATGACTTGCTGGTATTCATAGGCGCTACAGGACGATATATGATCAAAGCCGTGTACACCAAGGATGGTGATATTGCTGCTGTCACATCAACTGAACGGTTGGCCCTCATCGCCGGCAAATATGTTGGCAAGGATGATCCGGTGTGCATTGTCAGAGGCCAGGGCAGTTTTCCAGCCATTGGAGAGATCCTGGAACCATTCACCATGCCCCATATAGTTGAAGGCTGGATGCGAGGATCGCATTATGGCCCATTGATGCCTGTTCCTGTAAACCGGTCCACACCCAGCCGCTTTGATGGTCCTCCACGGGTAATTTCACTTGGTTTTCAGCTTGCTGATGGAAAACTGGTCGGTCCACGTGATATGTTTGATGATCCGGGATTTGATGAATCCCGTAAAATGTGCAATATACTGGCTGACCAGCTTCGAAGACATGGTCCTTTTGAACCTCATCGGTTACCCATGGAGGAAATGGAATATACAACACTTCCTTATGTGATGGATAAACTTCAGGGTCGCTGGCAAGAAATACCAAACTAGGCGTATTAAAAGGTATTTGGACTCATTTAGGCAAATTCAAGCATTTTCTTCATATTGAGTATTTTAAGATTAGATTAACGGACAGTGAGTTTGACGTTCTCTGAAATTTCTGCACCTTTGGTCTTTTTATCCGATCACTGATCCATGAAGGAGCTCACCAGGGGGAATGAGGCCCGCCTCATCTTCAACTTTGCCATGCCAATGTTGCTGGGTAACCTTTTCCAGCAGCTTTACAACATCGTTGATACCATCATTGTGGGCAATTTTCTTGGCAAGGAGGCCCTGGCAGCCGTGGGGGCGTCCTTCCCCATCGTTTTTACCCTGATATCGCTGATCATCGGCGTAGCCTCCGGAGGCACCATAGTCATTGCCCAGTACTTCGGGGCGCGGGATCATGACAGTGTGCGAAGGGCCATTCACACCATGTATATCTTCCTGACCGTTGCTTCTGTGGTCCTTACGCTGGTGGGCATTCCCCTGACAGAGGAAATCTTCAGGCTGATTCGGCTTCCCGAAGAGATCATGCCGGAAGCGACCACCTACCTGGCCATTTATTTATCCGGACTCATAGCCAGTTTTGGTTTCAATGCGACCAGTGCCATCCTGCGGGGTTTGGGGGATTCGAAAACCCCCCTTTATTTCCTGATGATCTCCACCTTTTTCAATATCATGTTTGACCTGCTGTTCATCCTGGTCTTCGGATGGGGGATTGCCGGCGCAGCGATTGCTACGGTTATTTCGCAGGCCGGCGCCTTCCTGACCGCAGTCCTCTACCTGCACAGGAACCATAAACTCATTGATTTCAACCTGCCGCAGTACCGTTTCGACCGGAAGATATTCTGGCAGAGTCTGCGGATCGGGTTGCCGACAGGCTTCCAGCATACCTTTGTTTCCCTGGGAATGATGGCCATCATGGCCATTGTAAACACCTTCGGCACCAATGTCATTGCCGGGTATTCAGCAGCCCTGCGAATCGACAGCCTGGCCATACTGCCGGCCATGAACTTTTCCGCTGCGCTGGCCACCTTTGTGGGACAAAACATCGGGGCCGGCAGGTCAGACAGGGTCCGGAGGGGACTGATCGCCACACTGCTCATGTCCTCGGGTGTGTCCGTTAGCGTCATGGCCGTCGTCATCTTCCTGAAATACCCCTTGATGGGCATGTTCACCAGCGATACCGAGGTGATAAGGATCGGAGGGGAATACCTGGTCATTGTCAGTTCCTTCTACCTGCTGTTCACCGCCATGTTCAAGATCAATGGTGTATTGCGCGGGGCCGGGGATACCCTGATCCCCATGTTCATCACCCTGACCTCCCTCTGGGTCATCCGTATCCCTTTTGCCTGGTTCTTCTCACGAAGCCTTGGGGAAACCGGCATCTGGTGGTCAGTCCCTGCCAGTTGGGGCGTGGGACTCCTGCTTTCTTTCCTGTATTACCTGACCGGCAGGTGGAAAACCAGAGCAGTGGTGAAACCGCAGGTTGCAAATTCCTGACTTTATCTTAATTTTGCCTGGTAAGCAGGTAACCAAAACCATCGTCTATGCTTATCTCCATGACAGGCTACGGCAGGGCCGAATGTGACCTCAGGAATATGGTCTTTGCCGTTGAGATAAAATCCCTGAACAGCAAACAGCTTGATTTCTCCGTGAAAATCCCGGTCTTCCTGAAAGAAAAGGAAATGGAGATCCGCAGCTGGCTGGGCGGTGAGCTGCAACGGGGAAAAATTGAACTGGGCATCTACCAGGAGATCAAGGAAGGGGCGGCCGGATGGTCAATCAACAGGCCGGTTGTGGAGGATTATATCAGGCAACTGAAGGAAATCACAGGGCTCAATGATCCGGTGGATCCCCAGCAGTTGATCGAGGTGGCCATGCGCCTGCCCGACACCATGGTATCAGAAAAGGATAAGCTGCAGGAAGATGACTGGATAAGGCTCAGGGCCAGTATGCAGGCCGCCCTGGATGAACTGAACGCATTCCGCGAACAGGAAGGGAAAGCACTGGAAAAAGATATCAGGCAGAGGATCAACAACATCCTTCAGTTATTGTCGCAGGTGGCGCCTTTTGAGGAAGACCGTCTGGTGGCAGTCAGGAACCGGATCCTCTCGGCACTTGAGGAACTGGGGCAGAACCATTCCACGGATCCCGGCCGCGTGGAACAGGAGATGATCTTTTACCTGGAGAAGATGGATATTACGGAAGAAAAAGTCAGGCTGGATAATCACTGCAGGTTTTTCCTGGAAACCCTCGATGCAGCTTCCCCGGCAGGCAAAAAACTGGGTTTCATTGCCCAGGAGATCGGACGGGAGATCAATACCCTAGGGTCAAAGGCTTCAGACGCCAATATTCAGCGCCTGGTGGTCGAGATGAAAGATGAGCTGGAGAAAATCAAGGAACAGTTGCTGAACGTGCTGTAGGCCATGAAAGGAAAAGCCATCATATTCTCAGCTCCCTCGGGGGCAGGTAAAACCACCATTGTTAAACACTTGCTGGGGCTTGATCTGGGACTCGCATTCTCGGTATCGGCCTGCAGCAGGCCACCAAGGCAGCACGAGTTAGATGGTCGGGATTATTATTTTATGAGCACGGCCGATTTCAGGAAACACATCGAGCAGGATGATTTCCTGGAGTGGGAAGAAGTTTACCCGGATCATTATTACGGAACGCTGAAAAGCGAACCTGACCGGATCTGGAGCAGGCAGAAGCATGTGGTTTTCGATGTGGATGTGGTCGGGGGACTGAACCTAAAGCGTTATTTCGGGCAGCATGCGCTGGCCGTATTCGTTCAGCCCCCCTCGCTGCAGGAACTCGAAAAAAGGCTCAGGGACAGGTCCACAGACCCGGACGAAAAGATCCGTGACAGGATGGCCAAAGCCGGCGAAGAAATGAAATATGCCGGCCAGTTTGATGTGATACTGGTCAATGACAACCTGGAAGATACCCTGCTGAAAGGGGAAAAGATCGTGAGGGACTTCCTCAATCAACCATTTATCCCGGAACAGGAATGAAAATCGGATTATTTTTCGGCAGCTTCAATCCCATCCATATCGGCCATATGGTCATTGCCAATTACATGGTTGAATATACCGACATGGACGGGCTCTGGTTTGTGATCAGTCCACATAACCCTTTCAAGCAAAGAAAAACACTGCTGGCCGACCATCATCGCCTGGAAATGGTGGAGCGGGCCCTCGGGAATGATGAGCGTTTCAGGGCTACGGATATCGAATTCAGAATGCCAACCCCCTCCTACACCATCGATACCCTTGCCTGGCTGGGGGAGAAATATCCCTTAAACCGGTTTGTGATCATCATGGGAAGTGATGGCCTGCCTGGCTTTTCCAAATGGAAAAATGCCCGGGAGATAGCGCGAAACTACCGGCGTTATGTATACCCTAGACCGGGGTACCCGGTGGATGTATCGGGACAGGAAAACCTCGAAGTTGTGGATGCCCCCCATATAGAGATCTCTTCCAGTTTCATCCGCAAGGCCATCAGGGATGGAAAGGATATTCGGCATTTCCTCCCCCCTGCTGTCTGGAGATACCTGGATGAAATGAACTTCTACCGGAAATGATCTGGCGGAAACAGGATCAGGCTTCGGCCACCTTGTGGATGATCTCCATGCCGCGCCTGATGGCTTCCTCGTTTACGGGGATGAGGTGATGGTACCTGGCAGGCAGTGATTTTTTCAGGCCGTCAAGCACATTTTCCAGTTTTACCACGGGTTTGATCTTGAGGTATCCTCCCAGGACGATCATATTAAAGGTACGGGTGGTGGACATCTTGGCTGCTTCATCTGCCGCATCTACCCGGTAGATGCTGATATCCTTCCTGGAGGGATGGGTGCTTATCCCGTTGCCATCATAGACCAGGAGTCCACCGGGTTTGACCTTGGATTCAAATTTATCCACTGACTGCTGGTTCAGCAGGATGGCCGTATCATATTCATTCAGCACGGGTGAACTTACCCGGTCATCGGACAGGATGACTGTTACATTGGCGGTGCCGCCTCTCATTTCCGGACCGTAGGAAGGGAACCAGCTGACTTCCATGTCCTGCATCATCCCGGAATAGGCAAGTATCTTCCCGAGGGACAGCACCCCCTGTCCCCCGAAGCCCGCAACAATGATCTCTTCTGTCATATTGAATGCTGTTTTGTGCTTTATTTTACCAGTTGGCCTTCCACCTTGATATCACCCAGGGGATAGAAGGAGAACATGTTCTCTTCCATCCACTTATTCGCCTGGACAGGGGTCATTTTCCAGCCGGAATTGCAGTTTGATACCACCTCCACAAGGGATACTCCTTTTTTTAATGCCTGGTTCTCAAAGGCTTTCCTGATGGCCTTCTTGGCCTTTCTTACATTGCCGGGCTTATGCACGGCCTGCCTGGTCACATACCAGGTCCCGGGCAGCTGGGCCACCAGTTCGGAGATCTTGATGGGATTTCCCATGGTACTGACATCCCGGCCGTAAGGCGATGTTGACGATACCATCCCGGGAATGGTGGTCGGTGCCATTTGTCCCCCGGTCATCCCATAAATCCCATTGTTGATGAAAATGATGGTGATGTGTTCGCCACGGTTACAGGCATGAATGGTTTCGTTGGTCCCGATGGCAGCCAGGTCCCCGTCCCCCTGGTAGGTAAAAATATATTTATCCGGCATTACCCTTTTCAGGCCGGTGGCAACTGCCGGGGCCCTGCCATGGGCAGACTGCAGCCAGTCGATGTCAATGAATTCATAGGCAAGGACTGAACAGCCAACGGGTGCAATGCCTATGGTCTGTGTCTGGAGCTCCAGCTCCTCGATGACTTCCGCAATGATCCTGTGGACGGTCCCATGACCGCAACCCGGACAGTAGGACAGTACATTGTCAGTCATCAATGAGGATTTGCTGTAAACCAGGTTTTCCCCTTTGATGATATCTTTTACATCCATACTTGCTTCACCCCTTCTGAGGCTTTTGGTTTCCTCCATATCTATGCTTTTACAATTTTTTCTTCCAGGGCTTCCAGGACCTCGTTCGGGGAATGTACCATGCCGCCGTAACGCCCGTAATGTTCAACAGGTATCTTTCCGTCCACAGCCAGCCGGACATCTTCAACCATCTGGCCGGCATTCATCTCCACAGACAGGATCCCCTTTACTTTATCAGCCATGGCCTCGAGGTATTTCGTCGGAAATGGATACAGGGTGATGGGCCTGAGAAGTCCGGCTTTGATCCCCTTCTCCCTGGCCAGCTGCACTGTCTTCTGGCAAATCCTGGCGCTGGAACCGTAGGCAACCATGAGGTATTCCGCATCCCCGCAGGCGATCTCCTCATACCTCACATCTTCTTCCTGCATTATTTTGTATTTGGCCTGCAACCGGTGGTTTCGTTTCTCCATCTGGTCGGCCTGCAGGTCAAGCGAGGTAACGACGTTGCGCTCCCGGTAAGGAGTCTTTCCCGTTGCCACCCAGTCCTGGTCGAATTCCGTGGCCCTGGGGATCTGTTCAAAGAGTTCCACCTTTTCCATCATCTGTCCGATCAGTCCATCCGTCAGGATCATTACGGGATTGCGGTACTTAAAAGCAAGTTCAAACCCGAGCGGAACGAAGTCCGCCATCTCCTGTACAAAAGCCGGAGCCAGCACGAGCAGATGATAATCACCATGTCCGCCACCCTTTGTAGCCTGGAAATAATCGGCCTGCGAAGGCTGGATGGTCCCCAGTCCGGGTCCGCCCCGGACCACATTGACAATTACGCAGGGAAGCTCTGCACCGGCTATATAGGAAATGCCTTCCTGGAAGAGTGATATACCCGGACTCGAAGAGGAGGAGATGACACGGCGGCCTGCAGCGGCTGCTCCGAATACCATGTTGATGGCACCCAGCTCACTCTCGGCCTGCAGAACGACCATCCCTGTCCTTTCTTCCGGTTTTTCCAGCATCAGGTACTCCAGCACTTCTGACTGCGGGGTTATGGGATATCCGAAATACGCATCCGCACCAGCCCTGATGGCGGCTTCTGCGATGGCCTCATTGCCTTTTAATAATCGGAGTTCTTTCTTCATGCTGAAATGTTAATATCCCTAAACTTCTGCCTTCACCCGGTAAACTGAGATCACACCATCGGGACATACGATGGCACAATTGTTACAGCCGGTACAGTCCCCCGGATTTTCCATATAGGCAAAATGATAGCCTTTACCGTTCACTTTTCTTTCCATCCGGAGTACGCTGGTAGGACATGCCTCTATACAGAGTTCACAGCCTTTGCAACGTTCAACATCGACAACAATCGCACCTCGTTGCTTAGCCATATGAGATATATTTTAATAGCTTAAGAATTAGCTAAAATAATAATTCTAATTCAGAGTCATCTTCCAGTCCGGCATGATTCTTATCAGGTCGTCCGTGTTATGCAACAGGATGGTCCTTTCTGAACCTCCGTAAACGCCTCTCTAACAGAGACATCTGGTCAAGTCCTACCTGTGAGACACAGGCACGCAATCCTTCTATCCTTTCACTTCCGGTGATCTCGAGAGAAATGGCGCTGATCCCGTAATACAAAAGTTCCCTGAGCAGCATGGCGCCGGTGAACCCAGGATAGCTGAAGGTAAAATAAAATCCGTCTGCCAGTGGTTTGTCGATATCCCTGTCATATACTATGCTGAAACCGTTTCGTGTAAATGATTCCTTCATGATCCTGGCCCGCTGGGCATATTCACGAACCTCATCCACGATGTTGAATTTCCCGTCATTGGCAGCTTTCAGGATGGCCGCTACGGCATACTGGGCAGAATGGCTTGCCCCGGCTGAAAGGGCATACAATGCCCCGTATATCATGGAATGACCGAACCTGTCGGTGGTATAATAGCGCAGCAGATCAGGATATCTTCTGTTAAAAATATAATCGGACATGACCATCATACCGATCCGTTGTCCGGCATAACTGAAAGTCTTGGAGCAGGAGATCAGGAGCAGATAGTTTTTGGTATATTTTGCGACGGTGGACTGGAACGGGGGCTTGCCGGGTTCGGACACATCCTTGCGGAAGTCCATGCCAAAATAGGCCAGGTCCTCGATCACGATCACATCGTATTCAGTTGCCAGGTCGCCGATGATCTTTAATTCATCCTCGGTAAAACATATCCAGGAAGGATTGTTGGGATTGGAATACAGTATGGTGGAAACCAAACCCGTATCAAGTGATTCCCTCATCTTATCCTGGAGTTTTTCGCCCCTGTACTGATAAACATCAAATGTCCGGTATGCATGTCCGAGCACAATGCATTGCTGCTTCTGAACGGGAAAACCCGGATCCAGGAAGAGCGTACCCTCCCGGTTACGGTCATTCCGGTTGGCCACCAGGAAGGCGGCGATACTTCCCTGCATGCTTCCTACTGTAGGTACACAGGCAGCAGGGGAAACATCCAGGTCCAGGAACAATTTACAGAACCTTGAAATTTCCTGCTTCAGTTCGGCGACACCTTCAATATTGGCGTATTTTGAAGCAACGCCATTTTCGAGGGCCCTTATCTCAGCTTCTGTTCCCACATTGACGGGTTCCAGTCCGGGTACCCCCATTTCCATCCGGATATACTTTTCGCCGGTGGCCGTTTCAATCTCGTTAACCACTTTTACGATCTCCCGGATCTTGGCCAGTCCCAGGTCACAGATACCCAGCTCATTGATCTTGGAGGTTACGGTATGGTAATCGATGGGAGTTTCTCTGCTCATATTTATTTCTGAGTTATGGTTCTTGATCTTGTTGTTTTTCCACCCTGATCCTGACATCCACGGCCATTATCCCGTCCATCGTGCCCAGCAGGGGGTTCAGGTCCATCTCTGTGATCTCCGGGGCAAGGGTTACCAGCTGCGATAACCTGACCAGTATATCAATATATGCCTGCAGATCTATGCCTTCCTGTCCCCTGGTCCCCTCAAGGACGGGATAGCCCTTCAGGCTTTTGATCATATGTGCTGCTTCCCCTGCCGAAAGGGGGGCAAGTCCCGCTTTCACATCCTTCACCGCCTCTACAAATATCCCCCCCATTCCACAAAGGATGAGATGTCCGAATTTCTTTTCCAGTTTCGCCCCGGCAAACAATTCGGTCCCCGTAAGCATAGGCTGTATCATAACGGATTTTGCTCCCTCCAGCTGCATCATTCTCTCGAACTCCACACTGACCCTGGCGGGATCCCGGACATCGAGGGCAACACCCCCGATATCGGATTTATGCAGGGGACCTATCACTTTCATGACCACGGGAAATCCAAATTCCTCGGCTATCAGTACAGCATCTACCTTGGTTTCAGCCACCCCTTCATTTGCCCTCGGGATGCCGGCAGCATCCAGCAGGGCCTGTGCCTCGGCGGGAGATAAATAACCGTTCCCGGCAGCATCTATCACTGTCCTGATACCACTTTCATCAAGCTCCCATATTACCTCATCCTCTGCATTGAAAAGAGGTGTATGGTATACCCTGGCCAGGGATGTTCCCAGGCTCACTTCATCCGGGAAGTTGATCCTCCCGCAGGAGAGGAATTCCTCAATTTCATCCTTGCCATTTATCACGGAAGGCAGGACGGGAAATATGGGTTTTCGGCAGGTCCTCATTTTCTCATGCAGCAGCAGGTAGACATCATGTACGCTGAAGAGGCCGGGACTCCCGAATATCACGATCATGCCGTCGATCTCCTCGAATGCATGCTCACAATAGTCGATGATGGTCCCCAGTTGTTCCG
>Ga0111175_1059_pt1 | contig 21114 bp, 18 predicted proteins | sample DeeMarSWOR324_28_FD_80228 | JGI IMG/M metagenome (GOLD analysis project Ga0111175, IMG submission 80228) | Bacteroides sp. SM23_62
AACAGGAACTGTTGCCCGGTCAAATTGGTGAGTATGGACTGAGGGATCCATCCGCCGGCAATGCTTAACAATGCTTTTATTCCCCTTTGCATGTCATGATTTTACCTTACGAAGAAACGGGAAGCTTGTTTTCACGATCCGGGGATAAACTGTTCTTCTGCCGCCAAATCCTTCGTAAAATCGCGCTACCCCGGGTATGTTGGAGCCCTCAAAGTCGAATATCCTGCCTGCACCACGCGATTGCGAGATCAGCCTATCCATCAGCACGAACATGGCCCGGTTCTCTTTTCCCGCGTCGGAATTACAGCCATTCAGGTAAATGGTCCTGCTTTCTGCATAGCCAAGGATGGCTGCTGCCTGCAGGTAATCCCCCTGGAAGAGGCCAAAAACATCCGCTTTTCCCAGTCTCAAGAGTCCCCCGAACAGGTTTTCAAGGTAACTCCATCTCACCCTGGGGCGGGCATCCTTCATTCCGTGAAACTTCAAATACAGGTATTCCCTGACAGAAATACTCCTGAATTCAAAATCCTGGGACTGCCCTTTCTGCAGGTTCCTGCGGGTATTATTATGGTAGGAATCTTCCGGTCCGGAAAGGTCCAGTTCATAATTTTGCCGCTCAAAGGATTTCCATTTCTCAGGGATCTCCGGGTTTTCCCTGTTCAGGCAGATATCAATATACCGGAACCTGGAAGGGATACTTTGCAGAAACTCATGCAGCAATCCGGATTCCAGCGGATTCATGGAGAAGACCCCCAGCTGCTGTGCGAGTATAGGCTGAAGCAGGAGTCGGAATCCCAGCTTTTTCGTCCAGGTCAGCGGCATAACAGCCCTGTAATCATCCAGCACCAGTGCTTCCCAGCCGGGAGATACCAGGTCAAGGTACCAGGAATAGGGGTATATGGTCTCAAATACGGCATTGCGGATGCAATTGTCCCATCCCTCCCTGTCTATTTTATTATGAATCAGCAGCTTAATCACCGGCCTGTTGAATATAGTTCAACATTTCCAGGTACACTTCCTTCCAGCCCTGCCATTCCCCCTGATCGCTGAAAGCATCGTTATGCCAGATGGAAACGAAGGTCCCATTGACCAACCGGACCGCGTCCACCAGCTGCCTTGTCTTCTCCTTGGCGGATGCTGGTGAAAGCTTCATATAATCTTTCAGGGTCCTGTCCATCACCTGGAAGGGAATCACCCTCAAAGCTGTTTCCGTTTCTTTCTCCAGGTCATAGAATTGGAATGGTTTTGAGGTCCCGGCCCGGAATCCGCAATGAGAGGCAAAGCCCATGCTGTATTCCTTCCTTATCCCTGCCTCCAGGTATTGCCTGTAGCTCTCCGGCAGGTTGAATTTCAGGTAATGTTGCCTGCTGTCCAGGATCCCGGTGCCTGCAATGGTGGACAGGGTCCGGATCTCCTTTTTCAGGATGGCCGGTTTACCTGCTGACCGGTAGGAAGGATGGATCGCGGGACTGCCGAACTTCATGGTCTGGCCAACCAGCTCCCTGAAACTTTCATTTTGAGGTGAAATACCCTTGTCATACTTGCCATATCCTGCTGTCAGAAAGAATATGATGGGCTGGAGTCCCCTGCCGCGATGTATTTTCCCCATCTCATCGAAAGTATCATAGGGATCTTTCACCTCACCGGACAGCACGGCACGGCGCATTTCTGACTCACCGTTTTGCTTCAGGCTGGACCTGATATTCCCTCCCACCCTTCTCAAAACACCCCTGTGCAATATGGCAAATGGCAAATCAATATCTGAAGTGGGCTGGAATGTGAATATGCCCGGAGAAAGATCCAGACCAGGGTACATCCCGGACAGCCTCTCCCGCAGGTTCATTACCCAGATATCGACCACCGGCGATTCCAGGAAATCATACTTCATTGCCAGGCAGTTTTCCGCATCAAACCGGCCGTGATGGTCAGGCTCATAGGGAAGGTATTCTTCATACCTTGAGATCATGAAGAAAACAGCCGAGAAAATATCGAAGGGCAGATCAGCTTCCTTGTTGTCCGGAAAGAGTTGGATGAACTCCCCCGAGGTTTCAGGCATGGGCTCCATTTTCCTGATACAGTCTTCAGCCAGGAATCCGGATGCCGGGATACGGAAACCATCCAATCCGTATTTGCCCGAGTAATTGATCTTGGGTCCCTGATAGGGAGAGAACATTATCTCCTGATCAGTGACTGAAAAATCACATCGAAAGCAGTCCCGGAATATATAATTCAGTACAAATTGCAGCCTTGGTGATTTACATTCAGTATAGACCAGTATTTCCATAGACAAAAAAAAGCCAATTAAACATCAAGCAGTACAATGGTAACCCCTGCTCCTCCCAGGTCAACATGTTCATCCCGGAATGAATCCACCAGGTCAATGGTCCCCAGATACTGCCTTATCAAATGCCTTAGCACCCCGTCCCCCTTCCCGTGCAGAATCCTCAGTTCCCGGCTTTGCACCATGATGGCCTCATCAATCAGGGCAGTCACGCTCCTGAGCGCTTCCTCAGCCCTTTGTCCCCTTACATCGATCTCCGGCCTGAACTGCATCTTCCTCCTGGCGATATCCCAATCGGCATGGTCCCCTGTACCATGACCGGTCGCATTTGAGGCTTCATATGTTTCGGGTGTGACCTTCTCCAGTTTATCCACACCGACCCTGGTGGTCAGGTGGCCGAAGCGAACAGAAACCTTGTTCCCTTTCCTTTGCAGCACTTCACCAGGTATCTCCTGCCCTTTCATCACCACATAGTCCCCTGTACGAATGCTGGGGTCCAAAGGTTTTTCCGGGGCCTTACGTGACGGTTCCAGCTGTCCGAATCGCTGCCTCTTCTCACGGATCTTCTTTTCTTCGCCCTTTATTTTCTCGATCTTTGTATCAAGAGGATCCTTCCTGCCGGCAGCCTTTTTGACTTCCTTCTCCCTGAAATCCATCAGTTTTTCCCTTGCCTGCCTGGTTTTTTCTTTCTCGGCCTGCGCCTCACGGATCTCTCGAATGGTATTTTCTATCTTCCGGTTTGCCTGCCGGATCAATTCATCTGCCTCTTCCCTCGCCTTTTTCAGTATTTCTTTACGGGTCCTCTCGGCCAGATCCAGTTCATCGGCATACTTGCCAAGGGTTTCCTGCAGCTTCTTCTCCGAGATCCTGATCCTGTCGCGCTTGCCTTCCCAGTATCGCTTATCGCGAATGATCTCACGCAGGTGCCTGTCAAAGGTAATATGGTCTTCCCCCACCCTGTCAGAGGCCCCTTTTATGATATCTTCCGGAAGTCCGATGTTCCTCGCAATCTCGAAGGCAAATGAGGAGCCCGGCTGCCCGATCTCCAGCCTGTAGAGGGGTTGCATTTTACCGGTATCGAAGAGCATGGCCCCGTTCTCTATCCCATCAGCCTCGGCCGCAAAATGCTTCAGGTTACTGTAATGGGTAGTGATCACACCCCAGGCCGACTGCCCGTTGATCTTATCCAGGATGGCCTCGGCAATGGCACCCCCGAGGGCAGGTTCCGTGCCGGTCCCGAACTCATCTATCAGCAGCAGGGTGTCAGCATCTGCATGCCGCGTAAAATACTTCATGTTCAGCAGGTGGGAGCTGTATGTACTCAAGTCATTATCAATGGATTGTTCATCTCCTATATCGATAAAGATCCGGTCGAAAATACCTGTTTTGGAATCCGGGTCCATCGGTACCAGGAAACCGCATTGTACCATGTACTGCAGGAGCCCTACGGTCTTCAGGCAGACGGATTTGCCCCCTGCATTGGGACCGGAAATGACCAGTATGCGTGATTTCCTGTTCAGCGAGATATCCAGGGGCACAACCTTGCGTTTCTCCTTCTGCAGGGTCTTGAACAGGATGGGATGAACGGCCTTCTTCCATTCCACCATTGGATGCTCAACTACCTCGGGCATGATGCCATTTATTTCTCTGGCATAGCTGGCCTTGGCCTGGATCACATCCATGCCTGCAAGAAATTCAGCAAGCAGTCCCAGCTCCTCAGCGTAGGGCTCCAGATCTTCTGTCAGCCTGGTCAGTATCCTGATGATTTCCCGGTTCTCGGCATATTCCAGCTCACGGATCTCATTGTTGATGCCCACTACCTCAGAAGGTTCAATAAAGACCGTTTTACCGCTGGCCGATTCGTCATGGATGATCCCTGAAAGCTGTCTCTTTTTTGAAGCCTGCACCGGGATCACCGGTCTTCCGTTACGGATCGATACCGTCACATCGGATTCAGCGATACCTTCCTGCTGTACAGACTTCAAAATATGCTGGAGACGGCGGGCAACCTGTTTCTCTTTACCCGCCAGGTCAACACGGATCCGGGCCAGTTCCCTGGATGCATTATCCCTGATCTTGCCATTTTTGGACAATACCTTATCTATTCTTTCCAGGATGAATGGATAGATCTTCACATCCCTGCTCATCCCGAAAATCGCCGGAAATTTTTCCTGGCGGTCCGTTTTTTTAAAGAAATTCAAAATGTTCCTTACAGCATCCAGGTTCTTTCGAAGGGCAGACACTTCTTCAAGCTCCAGGAAGCTTCCGGTCACTGTCAATTTAGCAAGTGCATGGGTGATATCCGGGTAGGGTTCGATCGTGAATTCCTCCTCACCCATCATCACCATACATTCTTTTGTGCGGAGCAGTTTTTCCCTGATCAGCTCATAATCAGTAAGATATCCTTGCTCATCCAGCATCTGCCTGGCGGATTCCGATAAACATAATTTACTGACCGATTCCCTGATCCTGTCAAAGCCGATTTTCGTTTCGAAATTTTCCGGATAATTCAAGTCTGTGATCAATTATGGCTTTCCAGGCATTAAAGATAATTAAATCCCACGTATCGAAGGACAGGTAATATTACCCACAGGCAGTACGTTTTATCCATATCTTTGTACTATGAACAACAAATCCCTGACCTTCCTCCTGCTGGTTGTCACCATCTTCAGTATCGCCATGGGCTTATTGGAGAGTGCCGTGGTTATCTATCTGCGCAAGATACTGTACCCCGAAGGATTTGGATTTCCGCTGAGTCCGGTAACACCGGATCTCATCCTGACTGAATTATTGAGGGAAGGGGCAACCCTGATCATGCTGCTGGGAATAGGATTTTTGGCCGGGAGGAACGCCTCGGAACGCTTTGCCTGGTTCCTCTATTCCTTTGCCATCTGGGATATTTTCTATTATGTTTTTCTCTGGCTGCTGATCGGTTGGCCTGAATCCCTGATGACCTATGATGTGCTGTTCCTGTTGCCATCCACCTGGATCGGTCCCGTGATCACACCGGTCATTGTATCAACGACCATGATTGGATTTGCCCTGCTTATCCTGGTCCTGAACCGGCGGCGAGAGGGCATAAAAATTCCCGGTGTCAGCTGGCTCGCGCTGATCACCGGGTCTGTGGTCCTGATCCTTGGATTTATCTGGGATTATTCCTCTTTCATCATGGAGTCCATGACCATCAGGGACATCTGGACCCTGCCCAAGGAACAGGTCCTTGAACTGGCTACCCAATATATCCCGAGGAAATTCAACTGGTTCCTGTTCATCCTGGGTGAGTTGGTGATCCTGTCCGGGATACTGGGCTTCTACCTCAGGTTCCACTCGGGCTCATCCGACTGAAGTCCATCTGCACGTACCAGGGCATTGATTTTTACCAGTGTATCCTTTTTAAACTCGGTAAGGTAGCTCTGACTCAGATGTGTCAGCCTATCATACACGATGGTGACTTCTGCCAGCTCAGTGATATCAGGCTCCATCATCACATTGAGCAGTATGTCCTTCTGATCTCCAAGCTCAACATGTTTGGTTTTCATCCCGACATAGTTAAAAACAAGAGCAGGGCATTCATCGGGAACTTTCAGGGAGAATTCGCCATTCTCCCCGCTTATGGCACCCAGGATCGTACCCTCAATGGAGATCGAAACCGCAAACAGGGGAATGCTATCATTCGAACAGATCACTGTTCCGCTGACCTGCCTGTCCTGGCCCTGTACCTGGACAAAACAGGCAAGCAGCATAACGACTGATACAAAAACATTCTTTTTCATGATCTTATGGTAATGGTTTTCTAAATGTAAAGGTATAACCTGAGGGAGCAGATATCTAGCAGTCTTGTCACAACTACTTATGGATATGTAACATGTTAAGTCAGGGATCAATAAGAACTCCAGCTGGAGGTGTTTATCATCCAGTCTTCCAGTGCGGGTCCGCTATCAGCATCAACCGGGGTGAAAGTCTGGTAGTTGATCATCCATGTTTCAAGTCCCAATGCAACCTCACTGGCTGTATTGAGGTTGAGGGCTTCAGATGCCGGGGTTTTGGCCTCAGGTATCGTCACGGGTGGCAGTTCCTCAAGCATTCCTTTAACAACGATTGATTCAAATGATTGGGCATCATGCTGAACAGGTTCGCCGGCTGCCAGAAGTACCCAGTTTACAATACAGAAAGCGGTAACAGCCAGAAGGTAAAATGAAACCTTGAGGGGGGAAGGTAAGCTTCTGCGGGATCTTGTCGTGGTTTTCATGGCTTGTTTTTGTGTTTATCAAACCTGTTAATACAAAGCTACAACACACAGACCCCATGAATCTAACAGCTATGTACAGAAGATTGACAGATTTGTAACAGGACAATCCTCTATCCAGATCCGAAAGATGACCTGTTCACTGCATTTTACGATATCTTTGGGCTGCTGCTAATTTGCACTCCAGGTTGAAGTGCTTATCATCCAGTCCTCCAGGGTGAGTTCGCTTTCAGTTCCAGCAAGGGTGAAGGCCTCATAGCTGATCATCCATGGTTCAAGTTCCAATCTGTGCCCACTGCTTGTTATGAAGTAAGGAGCAGGCGATACCGGGCTTTTGGTCTCATATTTCATCACGGGAACCATTTCTTCGAGCATGGCCTCAACAAGCATATTTTCAAATGGTTTGGTCTCGGACTTTACAGTATCATCTGCCTTCAGGAGCGTCCAGTTTATAACACAGAAAGCGATAACGACTAACAGGTAGAATGAAACCTCGAGAGGGGAGGGTAAGCCTCTGCGGAATCTTCTCGTGGTTTTCATGGCTGGTTTGTTATCAAAATTGTTTATACAAATTTACATTACTCAGCCATAAGAATCTAACAGCTATGTACAGAAGATTAACAAAATTGTAACAACATCCAGTAACACATTGATACTGAATCTGGAAGAGAATTGTAATGGCTTGATTTACTAAGTTTTCCCGGCCAGTTTCAGCAGGAAGGTGTACTCAAATGCTACTTCCTTCAGGTATTCGAAACGGCCGGAAGCACCCCCGTGGCCCGCATCCATGTTGGTTTTTAACAGGAGAAGGTTATCATCCGTCTTCATATCACGAAGCTTGGCCACCCATTTGGCCGGCTCCCAGTACTGTACCTGTGAATCGTGAAGCCCTGTGGTAACCAGTAGGTTCGGGTATTTCCGTGCTTCCACGTTATCATAAGGGGAGTAACTGAGCATGTATTCATAGCTGTCCCTGTTGTCGGGGTTGCCCCATTCATCGAACTCACCGGTGGTCAGGGGGATATCATCATCCAGCATGGTAGTTACAACATCCACAAAGGGTACGGAAGCAATGATGCCATGGTAAAGTTCCGGCTGCAGATTGATGATGACACCCATGAGGAGCCCCCCGGCACTTCCCCCCATGGCATATAAATGATCCGGACCGGTGTAATGATCAGCGATCAACTGTTCGGCACAGGCATTGAAATCAGTGAAGGTATTCATCTTGTTGAACATCTTCCCGTCCTCGTACCACTGCCGTCCGTAGATCTGTCCCCCGCGAACGTGTGCGATCACAAATATAAATCCGCGGTCCAGCAAACTCAGCCTGGTAGAATTAAAGGCCGGTTCACGGGTATAACCATAGGAACCGTAACCATAAAGGAGCAAGTGATTTTTCCCGTCCTGCTGCATGCCTTTCCGGTAGACCATCGACATCGGGATCTTTGACCCGTCTTTTGCCGTGGCATAGATCCGCCTTGATTCGTAGTTGGCAGGGTCGAAATCGCCGATCACCTCCTGCTGTTTGAGCAGGGTCTTTCCCCGGGATTCCATATGGTAGTCAAAGGTGGAGTTGGGAGTGGTCAGGCTGGAATAGGCATACCTGAGCAGTTTTGTATCGAATTGCGTATTGATGGCAATCCTGGCCACATAAACCTCTTCACCGAAATCGAGGTAGTGCTCCTGCCCGCTTTCCCATTCAATGATCCTGATATACAGCAAGCCTTCTTTTCTTTCAGACACCACCATGTAATCATTAAACAATTCAAGGTCGGTGAGCAGCACATTTTCACGGTGAGGTATGATCTCTTTCCAGTTTTCCTTTGAGGTAGCATCTACGGGCGTCTCCATCAGGCGAAAATTCTTCGCATCCAGGTTGGTACGGATATAAAACCTATCACGAAAATGCCCGACTGAATATTCCAGCTCTCTTTCCCGCTCCTGCAAGATGATGAATTCTCCCCCAGGTTGATCTGCATCCAGGAAACGGTATTCATCCGAGAGGATGCTCCCGGATCCTATCATGATATATTTATCACTCTTTGTTTTATAAACAAAGGTGCTGAAGGTCTCGTCATCCTCATGATGTACCAAAACATCCTGATCTGTCCGTGAGCCAAGCACATGCCTGAACACCTTATGGTTCCTCAGGGTCTCTTCATCCCTCTGGGTATAAAAAACCGTCCTGTTGTCATTTGCCCAGCAGGCATTTCCATCCGTGGCCGGAATAGCATCTTCATGGATCTCCCCGCTCTCAAGATGCTTAAAATAGAGTGTGTATTTTCTCCGGCCCACGGTGTCCACGCCATAGACCATCATTTTATTATCAGGACTCACGGCATATCCGCCGATCTGGAAGTAAGCATGCCCCTTGGCCATTTCAGGTACATTCAGCATGATCTCTTCTTCTGCTTCAAGGCTACCTTTCTTGCGGCAAACCAGCGGGTATTCCCCTCCTTTTTCAAACCTGGTATAATAATAATATCCATTATCCAGGTAAGGAACACTCTGGTCATCCTGCTTGATCCTGCCAACGATTTCCTTGTAGAGCCTGTTCTCAAACTCCCTGGTATCTTTCATCATGGTCTCGGTATAGGCATTCTCTGCTTCCAGGTAGGCAATGACTTCGGGATCCTCCCTTTCCCTGAGCCAGTAATAGGGATCCATACGGGTATGTCCGTGGATGGTCAATTCCTTGTCAATTTTTTTAGCGACCGGTGCTGTCATATCAATCTTGCGTTGTGATGGCTGGCATCCTGTTATGATCAATAACGAAAATAGCAATGCCAGTCTTGTCCGTGGGACAAAAATAAGATTCTTCGTTGGATTCAGGGATATTTTGTGACAATGGAAAGAATTAAGGTGCTAGAAAACTTTCTCCTCCGGCATTATGATCCAGAGAATGATATAGGCAATGACCCCGGGAAACCCGGCGCTGAAGATGGACAGGATCAGGTAAAGCAGGCGGACCAGGGCAATATCCCATCCGAGCCATTCTGCGATTCCCGCACAAACCCCGGCAATGATCCGGTTGTTTGATCGTGTCAGCTTTCTTTTATTCACTACATCTGAAGGTTAACTTTCTTTCTGGTATAGTTCCTGTATTGAATGAGCAGGCCCAGACAGCCGACGTATTCCTCTATTTCTTCTGACGAGGCTTTACGTGCAACAACATCTACCCTGATCGTCAGGGTTTTTGTCACGTCAAATCCAATACCCAAAGATTCGATATAGCGGTCCTTTTCGTTGTCATACAAAACCTTATCCGATTCCGGGTCAAGCAGCACATAATGAATAGGGTATAACTTTCCATGGGTACAAAACGAAAAGATATAATCCTTCTGTCCATAAAAAACGATATTGAATTCTACAGTGTCTGTCGGATCCATGCTGACGCTTTTGGACTGACTATAAAGTTTATATCCTTTCTGGCGGTCCATCATACAATCACCGAGCTTATGATAATCCACGCAATCCTGTGCCACCAGTGACAGGGGCCCCGTAGGGATGAGCAAAAGCAACAACTGAATTTGGCGAATACATTTCATGCCTCTTAATTTTTGTTAATTACTAATCAGCTTGTTACGTAACTCGATCGTGTTTTTTTTCAACTTCTCAAACTCCCTTTTGCTGAGGGTGGGTTTGCTGCCTCCGCCAATAACCAGTTTTTTGGGCTGGCCCTCAGCTGTTTTTTCTGTCTCAACGGTAGTGGTTCCTGCTACAACGGTTATGCCGTCATATATTTCTTTGATGGGTTTCATATCTTCAATGACCGCGGCAACATTCGGATCCTGCTCCTTCATACTTTCCGCGAACGTCATCAGGTTGTCCAGGGCATATTTCTGGTCTGCAAGATGCTGCAGGATATAATCCGTCTGGCCGTTATCACCCGCCAGGTTAACGGCCAGGTACAGGCTTTCAACAAAAGCCCCTGCGGACAGTATGACAACGGTATTCGGACGGTCATTCCGTTCGCAGAAAAACAACATATTGATAAATGCCTCATTGGAAATATTGAATAGTGAATCAATGTATTCCACATTTTTCCTCGCTTTCTCGATCAACTCATCATTGATGGCTCCGGTTACCCTGATCTGTTCAGCCATGTTTCGTACAACCTCCAGGTAATCAAGCGTCTCCTCGTGCCGTCCGAAAAGGGCGGCATAAGCCAGATCAGTAATATATACACCCAGTCCCATGGTCCTGGATTTTGTATCGAGGTAATTATCCATATTTCCCCTCGGATTCAACAATCCTGTATCAAAAGAAAGATCGGCAACATCAATCACACTCAGCATTTCGGCCGGTGAAGGGGAAAGGTGGTATACCTGTTTGATGGTCTCGATCCTGTCCACGATTTCTGCAGTTTCACTATCATCCAGCAATCCAGGGGCACGTTTGCCTTTATTCGATTTGCATCCACCCACCAGCAGGGCAGGAATGATCAAAACCAGCAGCCAGATTTTATAAGGTCTACTTTGCATATACAAGGTTTTAACTTATAATCAGTTTATTAACAAATATATAAATCGTTTTAATTATGCCTGGCTCCGGATTGTTAAATTTCCAACCAATTATTAACAGCCTAATTCCCGATTGATTGGACCTCCCTTCTCCGTATGGTGCCAAAGAAGGCAAGGGTCCTGCGGAGCAGGCTGTATTGCAGGACCAGGTAAAGAACAATGGACATGATCCAGATCGCCACTATATTGAACACCACTGCCGGTATGTACAAATTCCCCAGCCGCTTGACCGAAGCAAAGAAATGTGACCTCCCGTTACTCATCACCGGGTACATATAGCCGGGTTCCATCTTCCGGATCAGCTTATTGTCGATCTCAACAATCTTATGAAGGTCTGCACGGTTCAGGACCAGGTCCGCCAGGCTTTCATTATAATAATCCCGCTTGAAGTTGATGAACCCGATTGTGCCTTCACAGGAATCTTTCAGGTCCATGTATATCCTGTCCTTCTCCTTGACCAGTCTCTCCCTGTTATTGGACAGCCGTGAACGGTATGCCCTGAGCCAGCTTATGGTTGAATCTGCCAGCATGGGTGTAAAAGAGGCGACGGTAAACCTGTCCTGTCCGGGAAATGCCTCTGTCAGGTATATGGCTTCAAACCCACTCCTGACCACCCTGAGCTGATCTGACAGCCGGGCATCTTCCCGCAGATAGAGTATCTCTGCATCCTCTATCTGCTGGATCAATGTCGGAACAAGGAATTGCAGATCATAGGTCACATTGCTTTCCCTCATCTCGACATCGTAGAAGTGCTGCTGGTATTCGTTGTTGACAAACTGGTTTACAGCCAAGGCCTCATATGCCCATCTGGATGGCATCAGGTCGGCAACAAAGGGAACACTTTCATGGGAGGCAAATTTATAATGCAGCTTGTCAAATTTTACGATCACACCGGCCAGCAGGATCTGCGGGACCAGCAGGAAAGGTACGACAATATAGATGGCCACGACGGATTTGAACCCGTCGGATATGTTCAGTCCCAATATACTGGCAAAACAGGCCGTGGAGAACAGGATGATCCAGTAGGAAAAGGTCATGCCTTTGATCTCCAGGATGGTATTCCCTATCATCACGAACAGGAACATCTGGACAGCAGAAAGCAGGAAGAGAAAGGCTACTTTCGAAAGCAGGTAGGAAGTCCGGCTCAGGTGTAGAAAGGACTCCCGGGCCAGGATCTTCCGGTCCTTGATGATCTCCTCTGCACTGATGATGAGTCCGAGGAAAAGGGCCACGATCACACTCATGAACAGGTATGCCGGGAGGTTCACATTCTGGCTGAAAAGGTAAGCATGGGGGTCTGTATCGGTGCCGCTGATATATTTGGTAAAGTACCCCAGGATCACAGCCAGCAGGGGGGCCACCAGCAGGGAGATGGAAAGGAATTGCCGGTCTGCCAGTTTGGAAAGGAAATTCCGTTTGAAAAAGATCAGGAATTGTCTGAACCTGTCAGGGATCTTGAACAGGCTGTCCGGAATGGCAGTCTTCTCAAATACTAATTCACGCTTGGACTGGATGTTTTCGATATATTTACGGTACCATTCCCTTGGGGTTTTCTTCCGCTGGTTCGAGAATTCACCAAATTCATTGATATCCCTTTCCTCGATGATCTGCAGGATCTCATCCGGGTCCGTATTGCCGCAGGAAACGCACTCGGATTCACTGGCATCAACCCGGTCTGCCAGCTGCTTGAAGTAGATGATCCCTTCCACCGGATTGCCGGCATATACAGGGTAACCCCCTTTGTCAAGCACAACCAGCTGATCAAGGAGCTTGAACAGGTCCGAAGATGGCTGGTGGATATTGACCACCACCAGCTTGCCCTTCATGGCCAGTTCTTTCAGCAGCATCATTACATTTTCCGAATCGGTGGATGAGAGTCCCGAAGTAGGCTCATCAACGAACAGGATATAGGGTTCCCTGATAAGCTCCAGGGCAATGTTAAGCCGTTTTCTTTGTCCCCCGCTGATAAATTTATGCAGGGGAGATCCAACCTTGAGGTCCTTAACCTCAAACAGGTCAAGCTCGGTCAGGATCATACTGACCCTGTCGGACAGCGCTGGCTCACTGTATCCGTCAAGGCACAATTTTGCATTGAAATACAGGTTCTGGTAGACCGTGAGTTCCTCAATCAGCAGATCATCCTGGGGGATGTATCCGATCATCCCTTCCAGTTCTTTTTTCTCTGTTGACAGGTTATGCCCGTTGATATAAATACTACCGGCATCCTGTTTCAGCGAACCGTTCAGCACCTTCACCAGGGTGGATTTCCCGGTACCGCTTCCACCCATGATGCCGACCAGTTGTCCGGATCTCCCCTGGAAACTGAAATTATGTATCCCGTTGGTTGAATTTCTAAAATGGAACGCTATGTTCCTTGCCAGGAAATTAACCTGGTCCCCCGTCGTATCCTTCAGATACCCTGCAATCACATCCGAATAATAGATCGGGGTGATCCCTTCCCCCTTGATGGAACTGCCCCTGGGCATGAAATAGACATGGCGGGGAAAGATGTATTTACCATTCAGCTCCAGTCTCTCTTTGCCAACATACTGGAAGAGATAGGTGTCAGCCCTCAGGATGCGCAGCACAAATATCTGTCCGGATAGACCGTCTTTCCGGTAGTGCTTGATCTCTGTAAACTGGAAATGGGGATCTTCACTGATCACCAGGAGTCGCTCCTTATTGGGGACCTTGTAGAATTTGTCAACAATGAAAGAAGTACAGTTGGCATATTCTTCCGGGCTGATCAGGAGCCCGTCAGCAATGGTCCGGACCGCATCGGTAATGGCATTTGAGAAACCCGACCGCACCCGGGAAAAATCCTCGAAATATTTGGCAAACTGGATCAGGCTCAGCAGGATCTGGAAACGGTGGCGGATATGTAATGCTTCATTGATCCTGGCACATATGGCCAGGATCTTTACCGAGAGCACCGATATCTTCTTTTCCGGGCCCTTCTTTTCCTCCCTGTCCAGTTCATTAAAATATTCATCGAAAATCAAAAGGAAACGTTCCGCCAGCTTATGGCTGAACTGACGGGTGAGGTAGGATTCAACAAAATTCCTGGCAAGGACATGAATGGCCTCCTTGTTAATGCTTGCCATAATGGCAAACAACCGCATCAGGGATTTTAACATAGATTCATTCATGAATCCTGCGCTTCAATGTGTTACCTTATTACGAAACTGATCCGGGATGGTTGCGTTATTCCTGCTGCGGTTCGGCCGCTTCCTGACCCATAAAAAGCATCTTCACGGAAGCCCTGCTCCCGTTTGCCTTTTCGAAGACGATGTTGCCCCCGTGTGCTTCCATGATCATCTGGGAAAGGGCAAGATCAATCCCCAGGTTCAGGTTTAACTTGTGTTCCGTGGCAGTGAGATGACTGGTGAGGTCTTCCAGCAATTTCTCGGAATAATTTTTCCCCTGGTCGATCACCTCGCAGATCACCTGCCTCTCTGTTTGGGTGGTTATGATGGCAATGGTTTCTCCCTTACCGGTATGGTTCATGGCATTTCTCAGGATATTGACCAGGCAGCTGACAAGCAGATCCGATTCACCAATTATGGTCACATCCGGCGTATGATTCTGCAGATCGAGTGTTATCCCTTTCTCCTTCAAATCCTCTGAAACTTCGATCACACCGTATTCAATCACCTGTTTGAGGTTAAGCTCCTTCATGTCAAGGGTATGGCCGGGGGATTTCAGGATGGATATCTGCTCTGTCATACTGGAAAACTCCTCTAGCCTGGATACCGAGTTGTCAAGGATATTGATCACACTGGCCAGTTCCTGTCCCTCGATCTTATCCTTCAGCAGGTGGAGGGTCCCCATGATCCGGTTCAGCGGGTTGCGGATCTCCTGGCTGATCACCTTGATGATCTCGCTCTTCATCCCGTCCAGTCCCATCAGTTCCTGGTTGGCTTTCTCAAGCTCAAGCATCATTTCCTTGTTCTCCTTCCTGAGATAATACATCTCAAGGGAATTGTTGATGGATAGCCTTACCTCTTCGGCCTGCAGCGGTTTGTTGATGTAACCGTGGATATGTCCCTTGTTAACCGCCTCAACTACGGTCTCAAAATCAGTGAAGGCCGTAAGCAGGAACCGCCTCACTTCAGGGTAATCCTTTGCTACCTTCTCGAGCAATTCGGTCCCCGTCATATCCGGCATGCGCTGATCTGTGACCAGCACCTGGATCTCCTGCTCCTTCATTATTTCCAGGGCCCTGGCGGCAGATTCCGCCAGGATGATATTGTAATCACGCTCAAAGGTCGCCTGGAAAAGGATCAGGTTGGTCTGCAGGTCATCAACGTACAGCACATTGGGTTGTATATTTTGAGACTGCGGCATTTTACACGAACGGTCAAAAATCTTCCGCGAAGATAGATTTTTTTTATCTGCATGTATTGATCAGCTCTTTCTTTGTACGGAATGAGACCGATTATGTTCCACTTGTCAGCAGCGGGATTGACAAGTTTATCACGATATTTCTCCCCATATTGAAATACCTCAAAGGCTTCAGGGTGGAAAGGTGATCTATGTAGCTCTTGTTAAGGAGGTTACGGACTTGCAAATCCAGGCTCGGGAGATGCCCGGATACGGTAACGGATATCCCGATACCCGCATGCAGCAGGTGATAAGAGTCTGAGACTGTTTCAAGGGAAGCCGTGTGATCCTGCTTAAAAGCCAGTTCAGATCCAAATGTAAGGTATAGTTTTCCTTTCTTGAGGATACATCCGGGCATCCACCGGATCTCAGAACGGAGGCGGTTATGGGGAATGAAGGGCAGGTTGACAGAGGATGACTGCTTGCCTCGGGTGTAATTGTATGCAGCTTTCATGCTCAGCCAGTTTACGGGCAGGAACTCTGCGATTCCTTCCATGCCGTAGATCGTCGCGTCATTCTGTACATAGCGATAGACGGGCAGGCCCTCTTCTGTCGTATCGCTGGTATAGTCAAGATAGATGTATTGATCGATACGGTTGTAATAAGCCGCAAGATCCAGCATGAAGCGTTCTTTGTGGATATGTATGCTGGCATCCAGCTCGTAATTACGCTGTGATTTGAGGTCCCGGTTGCCCTGCTCATACCGTATGCCATGCTCCCCGTCCTGCGTCAGCTCGGCCACATTGGGTGCCCGGTAGGCCGAAGCCAGGTTCCCCCTCAGCAGGATGCCTTCGGCCAGCTGCCAGGTAACGCCAAGGGATCCGCTGACATTGCCATAGTATTTATGCAGGGCGGGCATCAGATCATCCGTCTGACCTGGTTCACCTGGCTGACCGGGTACCTCCTCATGGCTATGCCCGGCCTTTTCCTGTCCGGGTGCATCCAGGAAGCGGTTATCAAAACGGAATCCGACCTGCAAATGGACATCGTTCTCAAAGTCATGTTGCACCAGGCCGAAAATTGCGATGTCATTGAGACGATAATCTGGCAGCACGCGGTTTTCAGCATCGTTGTTCTGGTTTGCCTGGGCAAGTCCCTGCAGCGCCAGGGTAAATTCCGACACATCACTGGTTATCAGGTTACCGCGTAATTCATAGCTGAAGGTGCCGAGTTGCATGTTGACATTGGGATGGTCTTGTTCCTCGACGATCAGCCTGCGATGATTATGCTGGAAGGAAAAATTCGCCTGTAGCTTGAAAGGATCCAGGAAGAACTTGTTCCTGGACATGAGCAGGTGGTTGTCCAGGTCCTGGTACCATACCTCATTCCGCCGCTCATAGGTTTGTACAAGTGTTTCAGATGCCTCATTGGTCATGCCCGGTTTCAGCTGCTGGTATTCATAGGTCAGCCGGTGCATATTTTTTGTGCCTCTGATGCCGATGTATGATTTAAGGCTTCCCCCGTTGAAGCGGGAATTGGGGACCATCCCACCATCGCCTCCCTTGTAGTCCCGGTGGCTGCGGTATCCTCCCCTGATCCCCCAGGTTACGGGCCCCTGGTTCCCCTTGACCCCCAGGCTGCCTTCGAGTCCCGCAGTATTGCTGAAATACCTCACATTCGCATCCCCTGTTACTGATTGGGGTGATGCGGGTTTCTCCCCTACCAGGTTGATCACCCCGCCGATCGCGTCTGACCCATAAAGTAGTGAAGCCGGTCCCTTGATCACCTCCACCTGTTCCAACCCTGTCCCGTCAACAAGGTATGGATGGTCCCCCGAGAACTGGTAGTTCTCCATCCTGAAGCCATTATTCAGCATCAGGATATTGCTTGTTGAGAGTCCACGGATAACAGGTGTGGTCACTGATCCCCCGCGGCTGATCAGATCCACTCCCGGCAGCTCTGCCAGGCTTTCAACCAGGGTAGGTGATCCTATCCTTGTTAATTCACTGCTTTTCAGCAATTCAATCTTGATGGCATTTTCATGCTGGGTGGAATGCCTGCCACCCGAGATCACCACCTCTCCTGCGGTAATGGTGGCCGGATGCAACCGGACTTCAGGCATTTGCCGCTCCTGTCCGACCCGGATACTGGCGATATGTGTTTCGTAACCCACGAATGAAATCTGCAAAATGAAACGTCCGGCCGGAAGATCCCGGATTATAAATTCTCCCTTCAATCCCGTTACGCTCCCCTTTTGGATCTCCGGGAGAAAGATATTTGCCCCTGGCAGGGGATGTCCGTTCTCATCCGTCACTTTCCCCTGAACGCTGTAATTTTCCTGGGCGTAAAGGGGCCATGACAGGAGGGTCAGAAACAGAACAACCAGGCAAAAATCCCTCATGACAATGACCCATTAAAAGCGAAATCCAAGACTGAGGTAAGGTCCCTGATAGGTATAGTCAAACATCCCTGTAAACTGGGGTTTTTCTGCCTCGATACTCAGATCAAACAGATAATATCCAAGTCCCAGTTCAAGCCAGCGGGTCAAATAATAATTCAGTTCTCCCCCTAGATGATGGATCGATCCGGAAAAATCTCCCACCGATAAAAAAAAGATGCTGAAGATTCCTGAGAATCCAAACCTTTTACTGAGCTTGTAATAAGCCTTTGCCCCAAAATTCGGCAAGGGTGCGGTGACCTGGAAACTTTCATTGATGAGTCCCTGCGTGGATCTGACCCCCGAACCCAGGGTCAGAATATAAAAATTCACAAACAATCCGAGCTGTGACCTGGAATCACGGACAGCATCATACATGTAACCCAGGCTGTACACATTGGTGTTAAAATAGGAAAATATCTCCGTCCCGACTTCAACGATCTCACCCTTAAACTCAAACTCTCTCCTTGTTTGATAATAGGAATCACGCGGGAGGCCATAATACATCGCAAATAAATTATGCCTGTTCTTGATATTAAAAGTTGCGGTGAACATCGGCATCACGCGGTATTTTTCAAGTCCCAGGTTCTCTTCCATATTGATCTTTACCCCCAGCAGTCCACTTGGTGATTCAAAGCGTATATTGGTCTCCAGGATGGCATATATCCCGTTTGCTGAGATATGGAAACGTTGATGTTTTAAGGTTTGATCCATGCTGGCAGTATCTTTGGACTGGCCCGCAGCCGGATTTGCCAGGACCAAGCTGAGAATAAAACCAGCCAGGGTGGTTTTTCTGATGATATGCTTCAAGGTTTTTTCTAAGGATAACATAATTTTTCAAAGATAATCCAAACCATACAAACTACGCACCACCGATCTCTGCCATTTTTCCAGGGCTGTTCTCATTTCAGCTGCCCTGTCCGGTTCATCACCTGACAGATCTTCGCTTTCCAGGGGATCATTAACCAGCTGATAGAGTTCCCACCGGATATCGCCGGCTTCATCCTGTATCCGATGCAATTTCCAGGGCCAGTCCAGCCATGCGGCATGGCCGGCCAGGCTATCTACTGGATACTGGGTCTTGATCTGAATGTCTTCCAGACGCAACCGGGCCGAATCGCCCACCATGTTGCCGTTTCTTTGGGCTTCCAGAAGCTCTGCCATCCATGCAGCGCTCGGAGTTGGGATCCCCGGGACAGGGTAATGCCAGAAACCCATGGGGTGGGCCCTGCTTTCCATCCGGTTATCCAGGACCGGTAACAGGCTTATGCCATCCAAAGGACGATTCGTATCCCCCTGAACACCAATAATATCTAAAAACGTTGGGAAGATATCAGAAGTATTTGCTGGAAACGAGGTAATCCGGGCACCCTTAATCCTGTCCGGCCATTGCAGGATAGCCGGTACCCGCAGTCCACCTTCATATATATTGCCTTTATGACCACGGCCACCAGTGCTCCCAACATTGGGTAATCCCCCATTGTCGCTGCAGTACCAGAGGATGGTATTTTCATAGGAAGGGAGTGTTTTGAGTTCTGCCCGTAATTTTCCGAATGCCCGGTCCATTCCGGTGATCTCTCCATAAAAATGCTGCAGGTTTTCAGGCTGATCATCATACAGGCCCCTGTCTTCTTCGATGGCCAGATGGGGTCCGTGCGGTGAACCAAACCAAACCACAACAAAGAACGGTTTTCCAGAAGCCTCGTGTTTACGGATAAATTCCAGTGCTGCATTAACAGTAACCATTGAGCTTTCCCCTTCGGTTTGTATGGTAATACCTTCCCGGCTCAGGATGGGATCGTTGTCAAAAAAGTTGGGGGCTGAGAACCATTCGTCGAATCCGCTTTCACCCGGATTCACGGGACTGCCCATGCGAACGGAACCCAGGTGCCACTTTCCAAAATGCCCTGTCACGTAACCTGCCTCTTTCAGTGCTTCAGCAATGGTTACTTCCTGTGGCCGGAGGGTATGTCCCCATGAAAAACAGGCAAACCGGTTGGGGTGCCGACCGGTCATGATACTGCCACGGGTCGGCGAACAGACCGGTGCAGCCGCATAAAAGCGGTCAAAACGCAATGCCTCAGCGGCCATGGCATCGAAGCTGGGGGTTTGGAGAACCGGATGGCCATTGTACCCCATATCCCCCCAGCCCTGGTCGTCAGCCATGCAGAGGACGATATTGGGGAGTTCATTTGAATCCTGGCGGATGGGACTGCACTGGGTAATGGTCAGGAATATGAATAAGACAAAGAAGCAATCAAGGATCTTTTTCATAATCTTTATGGATGGATGAGTTCTGATCCGCTAAATTACAACAGATCGCTAAAAAATCAACAGCTGTAAATATTTGGGAGAAGGAATCGGGACGGTTTGTTAATCATTATCACCATCCATCTTCTCCTGGATATCTATCAGGAATGGGAAGGAGAAGCTGAATATAGAGCGTCAGAAGGTCCACCTGATGTCTGCTGTATCATTTGAATTGAAAATCTCCAATCTTTTTTATATGTTGAAAGTCAGCTTTAAAAATTGGGGAAATAGTTAAAAATAAATTGAAGTGGACTCTCAGAAATGGACAGGATCTTCAGGGATTATTTCAATAATCAATATCAATTTACTTTTGTACATTTGTGAATATTGATTGTCTATGGTGACAGTGTTAAAATATGGTTCTAAAAAGGAAGCGATCAATAGGTTGCTAAATCGTTTACATAAACAGATAGAGGAAAAGGGGATAGATGCATACAAGTATTCTGGTGTAATTGATCTCCTTAAAGATCCTCTTGAGATTCAATCAAATCGTCGGGATGAGTGGAAATAAGATTTCCCTTGACACCAACATTCTGCTTTACATTCTTTCAGGAGATGAAACAATTGCCGAGCTTTTGAATGGTAAAAATCTCTACATCTCATTTATCACTTAACTGGAGTTATTGGGGTATACCAATCTGGATAAAAAACAATAAGCGATAATCAATGACCTTCTAAGCAATTGCGTAATCATTGACATAAATGATGAGATTAAATCCAGGGCCATTCAACTCAGAAAGAAAAGAAAGCTCAAGTTGCCAGACTGCATTATAATTGCCTCCGCATTATATCTTGATCTGCCTTTAATAACAGCTGATGAAGAGTTTAAAAAAGCTATTGAACTCAACCTCATACATTACGAGCGGTGAAATCCCTCATCCTTTGGAGGTTATGACCACGGTCTGCCATTTCTAATTGCCAGACGCAACCCCCTGATCATGCTGTGCCCCTTCAACCTGCTTCTCTTCTGGTGTGATCCATCCGCCGCCCA
>Ga0111175_1060_pt1 | contig 21097 bp, 19 predicted proteins | sample DeeMarSWOR324_28_FD_80228 | JGI IMG/M metagenome (GOLD analysis project Ga0111175, IMG submission 80228) | Bacteroides sp. SM23_62
AACTCTGTCCGCTGGGATGGTCGCGGATGGGTATGATGGAATAATTAAAACGCGCAGAGAATGTGAGAACATCCCAGAAAGTATAACCGATACCGGCAATTGCGCTCATGGTAAAGGTATGAAAATGGGGTTCTCTCTCGGGAAGCTCACCCCATGCATCAAATTCCTTGCCTGACACCAGGAATTCAGGTCCGATACCCAGTTCAAAAACGACTTTTTCATTATAAATAAATTGCGCCATGATGGGAAGATCTACGTAATGAAGGACGCATCTGTAATAGGTGGGATCATTCGGTTTGTTGGTATGAAGCGATCCTTTCTGGACATATCTTAATTCCAGCTGTCCGGCTAAGGTATAGGTAAAAAGCCGTTGTACCCAGGCACCTGCCTGAATGCCAACTTTATTGTAACCGCTGTATGAATCTCCATCAATCTGACTGGCTGTCAGTCCCACGAGGATCCCTCCCTCAAATTGCTGTGAATAGGCATATCCTGTTCCGAAGAGGATTAGCATAATGTAGATGAAACGCCTCATATTGAAATGCGGTTAGGTCTATGCATTGAATCTTTTCAGTAGTTTTTCCTTCAGGATCGGGACACCCGTACTGGCTTTTTCCATGATGAAATCTACTTCCCTGTATCGGGGGATGGGGATCTCGTTGGGGTCTACAAGATAGATAGGCACGCCAGGTGGCACATAGTCCACCAGTCCCGCTGCCGGATAAACCAACAACGAAGTGCCGATGACGGCAAATGCATCAGCCTGCTGGGTAATTTCGAAGGCATCTTCGATCAGTGGGACCGCTTCCCCAAACCATACTATATGTGGTCTTAACTGGGATCCTTTTTCACAGGTATCCCCTCTTTTCAATTCCCAGCCATCCAGTTCATAAACCAGGGTAGGGTCCTTGGTGCTTCTCACCTTTTTCAATTCCCCATGCAGGTGCAGTACTTTGCTGCTCCCTGCCCGTTCGTGCAGGTCATCGATATTCTGGGTGATGATCTCCACATCGAAGTTTTCCTCCAGTCCAGCCAGTCCCACGTGCCCGGCATTGGGTTTTGCCTCCAGCAGTTGCTTTCGTCTCTCATTATAGAACCTGAGTACCAGGTCCATATCATTTGCCCACCCCTGGGGACTGGCCACTTCGTGCACATCATATTCCTCCCATAACCCTCCCATCTCCCGGAAAGTTCGGATCCCACTTTCGGCACTGATGCCCGAACCCGTCAGAACTACCAGCTTCTTCATTTTTTCCACAAGATACAAAAAACCTTCTGGTATGATATTTATATACCGGAGTAATAAAGTTATTGCCACGTTAAGCCTGAAAATCCATGTTCGTTTTTTAATTTAGCGGTATGATAGACAGGGATACCATTGACCGGATTTTTGATACTGCAGACATCGTTGAGGTGATCTCCGATTTTGTATCGTTGAAAAGGTCCGGGCAGAATTATAAGGGATTGAGCCCCTTTACCAATGAAAAAACACCATCGTTCTTTGTCTCACCGGCCAAAGGGATATACAAGGATTTCAGCTCCGGCAAGGGGGGCAATGTGGTGGGTTTCCTGATGGAGCATGAACGGCTCACCTACCCTGAAGCGCTTCGCTACCTGGCAAGGAAATACAATATAGAGATCGTCGAACAGGAACCAACCCCCGAAGAAATCCAGCAACGAAATGAAAGGGAAAGCCTGCTGATCATCACCGGGTGGGCCCAGAAGTATTTTACCAATATCCTGCAAAACACCCCGGAAGGGCAATCTGTAGGGATGGCCTATTTCAGGGAACGCGGATTCCATGATGATATCATCCGGAAGTTCCAGCTGGGCTACAGTCCGGAACAAAAAGATGCCCTTACCAACGAAGCACTGAAAAAGGGATACAGGCTGGATTACCTGGTGAAAACCGGGCTCACCATTCAGAAGGAAGAATATAAGGCTGATCGTTTCCGGGGAAGGATCATCTTTCCAATACACGGATTGACCGGGAATGTCATTGGATTCGGAGGAAGGATCTTAAGATCGGATGACAAGCTGGCAAAATACCTGAATTCGCCGGAATCGGATATTTACCAGAAAAGCCGGGTCCTTTACGGATTGTACCATGCCAAGCAGGCCATCGTAAAACAGGAGAAATGTTTCCTGGTCGAGGGCTATACAGATGTCCTTGGCCTTCACCAGGCCGGGATTGAAAATGTAGTGGCATCATCGGGGACATCCCTGACAACCGAGCAGATCAGACTGATCAAACGATTTACCAGCCATGTCACCATCATCTATGACGGTGATGAGGCAGGGATAAAGGCCTCGCTCCGCGGAATTGACATGGTCCTGGAAGAGGGACTAAATATCAAGGTGGTCCCGCTGCCTGAAGGGGAAGATCCCGATTCATACTCCAAGCGATTAAGTGCAACGGAATTCCAGCAATATATAAAGGAGAACGAAAAGGATTTTATCTCCTTCAAAACCCGGCTCCTGATGAAGGATATGGAACAGGATCCGGTCGAAAAAGCCGGGTTGATCAACGATGTTATCAGGTCCATATCTGTCATCCCCGATACGGTCATGCGATCTGTGTATATCAAAGAGAGTGCGCGGATGCTGGACACGGAAGAAAGGATCCTGTACTCCCAGGTTTACCGGTTGCGTAAAAAAAAGGCCGAGGACCGTTACAACAAAGAATCCCGGCAGGAGGAAATTCGCATTCAATCAACCCCTCTTCCCTCTTTTATTAAGGAAATATACAGTGAATCACAGGAGAAGCTGCTGGTCAGGTTTCTCCTCCAGTATGGCAATGAACGGCTGTATGAGATCCAGGATGAACATGCTGGGAATGAATACATTTCAGTGGCTGAGTACGTTGTCAATGAAATACTCAACGATGAACTGGAATTTAAAAACCTGCTTTACAGGCAGATATTCGAAGAGGTGAACAACATGATACAGAAAGGGGAAGTCATAGAGATCAAGCATTTTGTCCATCATGAAAATCCCTCAATCAGCCAGCTGGCGGTTGATCTTCTGAGTTCTCCATACAGCCTCAGTAAGGTGCATAGCCGCAAGGGGGCCATGGTGGAAACCGAAGATATGCTGTTGAAGAAAAATGTTCCAAAAGCCCTGATCGAATACAAGCGGAAAATCCTGGAAGTTGCCCAGCGCGAAAAAGAAGAGCAGATCCGAGAGGTCCAGCATAACAGTGATGACCTGGAAGCGGTGAATCCGCTGATGCAGCAGTATATCACCATTGCTTCCCTGATCAATACCATCTCCAAGGAAAGAGGCTGGGTGATCCTGAAATAATACTCAGTTAAAGACTTTCAATGCCACTGCCAGGGTTGCGATACTGACACGGACATTTTCCAGTGACAGGATGGCCGTCGCACATGCATCCAGTGTGGCTCCGGTCGTAACCACATCATCAACCAGGATGATATGTTTGCCACACAAATTTCCCGGATCCTTTACCTCGAATATTCCATCCACATTTGACCAGCGATCAATACGTGACCTGTTGGTCTGGGTCAGGGAAACAGATGGCCGGATCAGGTGACCGTTATGCCAGGAAATCCCGAGGCTTTCTGAAAGTCCTTGAGCGATCGGGTCACACTGGTTGTAGCCCCGTTGCCTGTATTTCTTTTTATGCAGTGGAACCGGCAATATTATATCAGCAGATGCAAAGGGTGATCCGTCCAGTTCGACCCCGAGCATCCTTCCCATTTCCCTGCCGATATCCTGCCTGCCATTGTATTTAAGCTCATGAATGAGCCTCTGGAATCGGCTTCCTTTCTGGTATTGAAACAGAGCTGTTGCATTTTCGACACATACCCTTCCCCAGAATAATCGGGCTACAGGATTTTCTGTATAGGACAGATACCGTGTTCTCGGGAGTTCATAAATGCAGCCGGTGCATATGATCCGTTCATTGTTTACCAGCACCTTTCCACAGGCGGGACAGAAAACCGGCACCAACAGGTTGAAAAAATCCCTTATCATACTTTTTTCTTTTGATGTCGGATGGGCGGGATTCTCGGAATATACATGGTTTGTGTTTGAAACAAGTTGACTGGAATTTCGTATAAAAGAGGACCTAAAACATCCCTGATGCGAATCTTGCTGTTTTTCATGCTTTATTCAGTCAATATCATATCCCTTGTGGCCCAGGATGCTGCCGTAAATAAATCCGGGTTGCTCTCGCCTGAGGAATTCTACGTAAGCATGAAATCTGCAAATGTTCCATTGATCATTGATGCACGGACCTGGAAAGAATACCGAAAGGACAGAATACCCGGGGCCAGACTAACAGAATCCTCAACAATCCTTAGATCGGTCGTTGACAGCTTTGATGTAGATCAAGCTATTTTTGTCTACTGTGATGATAATCAGCGGAGTACAACGGCTTGTTCCTTTTTGAGGGAATGGGGATATAACAATGTATATGAGCTTGCAGGTGGGATGATCGCCTGGAAGTTAGCTTCGTATGAGGTTGATAAAGAGAAGATAATGAAAAGGGACTGATCGTCTATCCTTTCACATCTTCAAATTCCGGGTCCCCACCGCTGTGTGAATTTGCTCCGGTTCCATTTTCCTTTCCGGATTCAGGTACTGTGCTTGCCTGTTGTTCGCGTTTTTTCCTGGAGGGTTTGCGAGACCAACCCGGAAGCGAAAATAATATTCCCGCCAAGGCTCCAAAAGCAAAGGTCAGGATCAGCAACAGTACCATGGAGGTCCGGATGCTCCAGAACCAGAGTTTTATTTCCACCTCACCGCTGTTCTGAAGGGCTAAAACGGCAATCAGTACGGTGAAGATCAGTAATAATATCAGTGTGCGTTGCATTCACTAAAGATAAAAAAAAACAAATAAGGATACCAAGGTTTTGTTTTTATGGATGCAAGGTACAGGTACACGGTAAATTTAATCAGGGAAAAAGATTTCCAGGCATTATTATTGTAGGAGCTTTAATGTTCAACAGATCATTATCTGTGTATTCCAGGACCATCTTCATCTGCCTTTCGCTTGTATTCCTTGTAAGCTGCAGCAAGGAAACGGGTGAAGATATTTTCATGCCCTATAAATGGGAAACTGCCTCTCCGGCATCAGTAGGGATGAACAAACAGGTAATGGATTCCGCCTTCATTGTTGCATCAGGTACGGGATATATCGATGCCTTACTGGTTGTAAAAGACGGGAAGATTGTTGCAGAGGAGTATTATAACGGATTTACCAAAGATCATCCGCACAATGTTATGTCGGTTTCCAAAAGCATGCTTTCAGGCATTGTTGGGGTGGCTTTACAGAAAGGGTATATCGATGGACTTGATCAGAAAATGCTCGACTACTTTCCCGAGTATATCTATGAGGGAATGGATCCACGCAAACACGACATTACCATCCGCCACCTGCTGAACATGAGAATGGGGATAGAGCGTGAATCCCATGACAATTATGGTGTATATACAGAGCTTTATAATTCAGCAAACTGGATTAAAAAGACCATAGAATACCCTTTGGTCTTTGATCCCGGTGAAAGAATGAGGTACAATACCTTTATCACCCACCTTCTTTCCGGGGTAATCACCAGGGCAACAGGCATGAGCACACACGAGTTTGCCTTTCATAACCTGTTCAAACCCATGGGTATTGATATTGATTTCTGGGAGCAGGATCCACAGGGGATCTATTTCGGGGGGAACTCCATGCATATCACACCCAGGGAGATGGCCGCTTTCGGTTACCTGTATTTAAATGAGGGCATGCTGGATGGAAAGCAAATTATTCCCAGGGACTGGATACTGTTTTCCAGGTCTCCCAGCACAGACCTGGCCCATCCCAACGAATGGGGAGGAATGAGGAATTACAACTATGCCTACCTCTGGTGGCTGGGCCAGTTCAATCATTATGATTGCTTTATGGCTATCGGCTATGGCGGGCAATTCATACTGGTTTTCCCTGTACCTGACCTGATTGTTGTAACCACGGCCGAAAACAACATACCTCCAGAGGCCACTACAGAACAGGAATGGGCCATTCATGACCTGGTCACCCGCTACATACTGCCTTCCCTTGACTCAAGATAAGGGTGTCCGGATCAATTATTCTGCCAGGGCAGGTTCACCGTTATTGTTCTTGCGTAACTGGATCAGATCGATCATCCTTTTCTGCATCAGGGTGGTCAGCCTGTACATCACCGGGACGATCAACAGGGTCAGGAAAGTGGAAAAGGTCAATCCGAAAATCACCGTCCAAGCCATGGGTCCCCAGAACAACACCTGCGGTCCCCCAAAATAAATATTGGGCTCGAAACTTGTAAACAATCCCCTGAAGTCAATGTTCAGTCCCACTGCCAGCGGCAGCAATCCAAGTATCGTAGTGATAGCTGTAAGAAGCACAGGCCGGAGCCTGGTTTTGCCACCCTGGACAATACACTCTCTGGCTATTGAGACAGGCAGGAAAGCATCCGGTTCCAAACCCATGTCTTTCCTCCGGCGGGCCTTCAGCAATTCAATATAGTCGATCAGAACAATGGCATTGTTGACCACAATACCAGCCAGTGAAACGATACCGATCCCTGTCATGACTACCACAAAATCCATCCGGAAAGTGGAGATCCCGCCAAATACACCGATGGTGCTGAATACGATGCTTGCCAGGATAATCGCAGGCCTGATGATGGAATTGAACTGGGATACAAGGATCAGCAGGATCAATGCCAGGGCGATCAGCATGGCCCTTCCAAGGAAAGCCATGGATTCCTGCTGCTCCTGCTGTTCACCCGTGAATGCATAAGAATATCCTTCCGGCAATTCGAAGTTTTCCAGGGTTGCTGCGATCTGTTCATTGATGGCAGTGGCATTATATCCTTCGATCACATTCGAAAAGACCGTGATGACCCTGTCCATGTCTTTTCGCCGGACAGATCCATAGGTAGTGCTGTATGTAAAATCTGCCACGGAAGAAATGGGCACCTGGATGTTACGGCCCTCCTCATTAAACGTGATTTTCTGGTTCATCAGGGAGGGGACATCATACCTGTATTTTTCCTGCAGGCGCAACTGTATTGGATATTCCTCCTCGCCAACCTTGTAATCGGAGATCTCTTTCCCAAAAAGTGCTGTACGTAAGGTGCTTGCAATTTGCATGGTAGAAACTCCATACCTGCCTGCCTTTTCCCTGTCGATATTTACCAGCAGTTCCGGCTTCCCGACAGTCAGGTTTATTTTCAGCCCTTCGATACCATCAATCCCGGCCATGTCAATATAAGTCATCATGGAGTCCGCCAGGTACAGCAGGTCATTGAATTCCTGACCAACGATCTCAATATTGATGGGTTTACCGGCCGGTGGACCCATGTTGTCCTTCTCGATGGAAAGCCGGACACCAGGGTATTTCCCGATCAGTTCCTCGCTGATCTCCCGCATTATGGCTCTGGTATCAATCCTCTTGCGTAACTCGTAATCAACAAAGGTCACCGTTGTAAGCGCCTTGTGAGGGGTTCCACCCACACTCATGTTGCTCAGGTCTTCTTCACCTCCCTTGCCGACGGTGGTAAGCACTGATTTTACGATATCCCGGTAGGGATCGATCAACCTGAAAACGTCTTCCTCCAGTTGTTCCTTCATGAACCGGTCTGTCTCGGTAATATCTGTCCCGATCGGAAATTCCGCCACAATGTTGATATAATTGGGTGCATTGACAGGGAAAAAGTTGACCTGCGGTGCCCGTATACTGAAGAGAACAAGTGTAAAGAAAAGCAATGCGATGGTCCCAAAGAAAAACCATTGCGGTCTTCTTTTTGAAAGGGCAAATATCAGGGATCTGGTATAGATCTTTTCCAGCCATACAAGGAATACCTGCTGGAACCATAATTCAGCCTTGTGGAAGATCAGCAGGTTCAGGATACCGATAATGGCAAACAATGCCAGCAGATTGGCAAAGAAGTAGGCTTTCATCAGATAGAACGGAACGGTGATTCCAAGCATGATAAAGGCTATGGTATATCCCTTCTTTTTATTCGGTTTGCTGTCATAGGCTGTTCCCCCGACACGGATGAAGGTGGCAGAAAACACGGGTATGATCACAAGTGCCACAAAAAGGGATGAGGTCAGTACAATGATCAGTGTGATCGGCAGTGCCTTCATGAATTCCCCCGTCAGGCCTCCCCAGAAAGCCAGGGGCACAAATGCGGCCAGTGTCGTCGCCGTTGAGGCGATGATGGGCACGGCTATCTCCCCGACGGCCTGTTTGGCCGCCTCGAAGGGTTTGTATCCCCGGCTCACAAAACGGTATATGTTCTCCACTACCACGATACCGTTGTCCACAAGCATACCCAGTGCCAGGATCAGGGAAAACAGAACGATCATGTTCAGTTTGAACCCGATAAGGTTCAGGACAACGAACGAGGTGAACATGGACATCGGAATGGCCAGTCCCACAAAAAGCGCATTCCTGGTACCCAGGAAATAAAACAGCACCAGTATGACAAAGATCACACCCATGACCATGCTGTTCTCAAGGTTGTGCAGCTGGACCCTGACATACTCTGACTGATCATTGGTCAGTGTCAGGTTCAGGTCAGCCGGGATCCTGCCTGATTTCTTGGCGCGCTCAACGGTCTGAAATATCTTATCGGTAGCCTCAAGGAGATTTTCGCCCCCCTTCTTGATGACCTGGACGGAGACAACGGGCTGTCTGTCAAGCCTGGCATAACTATCGGGATCGGCATACCCGTCTGTCACATCTGCAACATCTTTCAGGTAGACTATCTTTCCATTTTCCCTCTTGATAATGATGTTCCCGAGCTCCTTTACGGATTGAAATTCACCGATGGTACGTATGGAACGCCGGGCAGATCCCAGTTTTATTTCTCCACCCGATATGGATACATTTTCTGCCGTTACAGCCATTTCAATGTCATAGAATGACAATTCCAGGGCCTCCAGTTTATGCAGATCCACATCGATCCGGATCTCCCGGTCATTCAGTCCTTCCAGTTCAACTTTCGAGATCTCACTGATGCCCTCGATCTCCTCTTCCAGGTATTCTGCATATTCCCTCAGTTCCTCAAGGCTGAAATCGCCTGAGAGGTTTATATTGATAATGGGAAATTCAGACAGGTCTATGTCCATGACTACCGGATCAAACAACAGGTCATTGGGCAATTCACTCATGGCCTTGTCCACGGCATCTTTCACATCGGTAAGGGCATCATCGATATTCACATCCGTATTGAATTCCACAAATACCATGGATGCATCCTGTGCGGAGGTGGAGGATAATTTCTTGATCCCGTTAATACCATCGATTTCCTTTTCCAGTGGCCGGGTAATCAGGTTTTCTATATCAATTGGCGCATTTCCCGGATAAGTGGTTTGAACCAGTATGGTCGGAATGACAATATCGGGGAACAGTTCCTTTGGCAGGTTCTTGTAGGAAATGCCTCCGAAAAGCAGGATGATAAAAGCCAGCAGGAAAACCGTGTTCCTGTTTTTCAGTGCCAGGGTGGTCAGTTTGAATTCCCTGATGACACTATCTTTGATTTCTTTTACACTCATGTTGACAGATGGTTTAGTAAGCCCAGGAGTTACCGGATGGTGATATTAACACCGTCTGATACCTGTGCAAATCCTTTTACAATCACTTCCTCCCCTTTCGATATTCCTTCCCTGATCATGGTCTGGTCCCTGTATGAGAGTCCCGTTTCAACATATCTTTTCCTGGCTTTCTGTTCACCATCCTCGTTCGAGGCAATGTAGAGATAGTTCCCCTTGATATCCTGTTTGATGGCTACCGAGGGAACCACAAATGCAGCGTCTGTCTTGAAATCATTCACAAGTATGGTGGTATACATATTTGGTTTCAGCGTTTTATGCCCGTTATTGATCTTCATCTCAATGCTGAAAGTCCTGCTTGCATCATCAATCACATTTCCAATACGGTGTATGGGAACTTCCATGCTGAGTCCCTCAGCATCCGGAAAATTGATAATAACGATATCCCCTTTTTTCAGGCTGGTCAAATAGCGTTCAGAAATATTTCCGTATAGCTTCAGGTTATTCAGGCTTACCAGCTGGATCACCTGCACGCCCGGAACCGCCAGTTCCCCTTCTTTGAGCATGATGGTTTCAACAACACCGGAGAAGGGCGCTTTTATCCTGGCCATGTCCAGTTGTGCCTCGAGCGTGGCCAGGCGGGCTTCAGCCTGTTCCTTGGCATTTTTTGCTTCCAGGTATTGCAGCTCGGATCCGATCTTCTGATCCCAGAGTTCTTTTTGTTTTTCATATAGCCTGTTGGCCAGTTCGAGTCCCGTTTTAACTTCCCGGATACTGCTTTCAGTGATGCTTGTATTAAGTGATACAAGCAGTTGACCTTCACTGACTTTCTGCCCTTCCCTGACATGGATCCTGTCGATCTGTCCGCTCATTTCGGGACTGATAAAGGCGTCCTCTTCGGCTTCCAGTTTGCCTGTGATCTCAATGTAATGTTCGAAAGGCTCGGGATCCATTGCCTTGATGGCAACGGGGACCAAATAACTGGCTGACTCTTCACCGGGATTCCGGGCGAGTTGTTCCTCCAGGCTTTCAATCTGGTTATTTAACTCCCGGACCTTGTCTTTTTTCTTTTTGAGCTGCTGCTCCATCATTTTGGGACTGTTCATATTGCAGGCGCCTGCCAGGACAATGATGCCTGTAATTATCAATAGTTTTTTCATTTCTCTTATCTGTATAGTTGAATTTATGATCATTTTATAAGTTTCCCAGTGCTTTATCCAGTGCCAGTTTTGTATTGAGCAATTCAACCATGGCCTGGATAATACCGGTCTGCGCCCCCGTCAGCTGTTCTGTTGCTATGGTCAGTTCCAGGCTGCTCACCATCCCGCTCTGATATTTAATGGAGGTACGGTCGAATATCTTCTGGGCCAGTTCTATATTGTTCTTCTCATTCAGGTATTTCTGGTAGGCCGTACGGAAATCTATCCTTGCCTGCTTTATCTGCAGCTCCAAGGCGTTTACCAGGTCCCTTTTCGTATTCTGGGTTTTCTCCAGGTCGATCTTGGCCTGCCCGATCCTGGCCTTGCGCATGCCTGAACTGAAAACGGGGATACTCAGGTTAAAGCCCAGCATGGTTGCCGGATACCAATCTCCCTGTGCGGCGAAAAAATTAAAATCGTTTCTCATGGCCATCTGCTGATGAGACAGATAGGCTGACAATGCAGGCAGGTATTCGGCTTTGAACCGCTTGACATTGATCGCTGCCAGTTTTTCCTGGGTATCAACAATCCTGTAATCATAATGTTTGTTAACATTGAATTCCTGCTCAATAAGATCCCGGGTGAGTCCGGCGATAATTTCAGGAAGTGTTTCAGTAATCACAATATTCGAATCCAGGCCATATCCCATATGGTATACCAGGAACCTGTATGAAACGTCAACCATCTGCCTGGCAGCGATGTATTCGTTTTCAATGTTGGAAACGGCAATCTGCAACTGGTCCACGTCTGTTTCTTCCAGGAATCCGGTCTCATACATGGCCCTGGTTTCATCAAGCCTTGCATTCATGGTCTCCAGGTTCCTGGCAAAGGCATCCCGCCCGGCTTCAGCCAGGAGGATGGCATAATAACTCTGGGCCACTGATTCTTTGATATCTGCCTCGGATTTCTGGAGGGTTCTGTTCATCAGGTCCTTATAGGTGCCGGCGGCCTGCAGGGCTGCGATCCAGGGACCGTTAAAAAGCATCTGGTTGGCAATGATACTGGCACTGCCGTTGTGCTGGGTCCCGAATTTTACCGGCACATAGGTGCCCGGTTCTCCCCCCATGAACTCGGCAGGGATAAGGGTGGTCATCAGTTGCAGGTTATTGGTGTAGCCCACATCTGCAGAAACCTGGGGGAGTCCCATGGCCGTATTTTCCCAGATTAGCTGTCTGGCGGATTCATAGTCCAGCCTGGCGTTTTCAACATTGAGGTTATTTTCCATGGCATATGCCTGTGCCTCCGCCAGGGTGAATGAAGTTTTTTTCGGTTCAATGGCAATGGTTTGTGCAGTTGCCGTAAATACGGTCAGCACCAGCATGGCAGTCATCAATATGGCAGGTAATTTCATTCTCATATTATTATAATAAACCAGTGTTCTTCTATAATGTTCAATATAAATGTGATACGGTATTAATAATGCTTTTTTAATAAGTCCAGCTTACCTATGTTATCACGGAATACCCTGAGGCCTTTTTCTGTCGCCAGTCCATGTATGTGGTAGACGAAAACCTCCCTGAAAAAATTTTGGGAGTGCATTTCTTCTTCACCAAAAATCTCACTTGATTGTATGTTCTCAACCCTCAGCAGGTGAAGTTTTGCAATGATCTTTTCATCCAGTTCCTTGCGATACAGCCCCTCTTTCTTTCCTTTCCTGATATTCGCGATCATGGCCTCATACATCAGCTTTCTGCGCGCCGACATCAGATTCCGGTATATATCGGGATAATACTTTTTCAGGTCGTATTCATAGGTGGGACTATGATCCTTCATCAGGCTGTTGACATGCTGGCTGACCTCAATCATTTCTTCAATGGCATTCAGCTCCGTACCTTCTTTTTTTTTCATGGCGCTGAAATCGCACTGGCGTACATGTTCAACCACCATCTGGACCAGCTCTGTTTTATCCGAAACGAACTGGTACAGGGTCTTTTTTGACATGCCAAGCTCATGGGCCACATCATCCATGGTCACACTTTTGATACCGTACTTCCGGTAAAGTGCAGATACCTTCTTTAATATGTCTTCAAATTCTTTAATCATGGCCGCAAATGTAAATAAAAAAACCAAGGAAACTACAATAGTTAAAAAAGTTCCCACAGTTTTTATTGTATACAGCTTTTCCGGAGTGCCAAAATATTATTATTCCCGGTTCTGGAATGTTAAGATCGTGTTAATTATTACGCCGGGGCAGTTATTTTAGGCAAAGAGGTGGATTATACCGGTCAATAAATGGATGGTGACGGCGAGTTTTACGGGTTTAATCCGGTAAATAATGGATATTGAAAATGGCCTGATCAGTGTTCCTCCGGATCCTCACGATCTTGCAGGAGCATCTCCTGGAAATATGGATTCCTGAGCAGGTAATCATGGTTGAGTTTGGCAAGATCCTCCCTGACAAGGTACCCGGTAATATCAAATACCTGCACAAAATCCGGCATTTTCCAGGGTCGCCGGGGACCGTGCCTGTCAAATCCTTTCCCCTCCTCAAAGCTGTCCCATGAGGCATCACTGCCTATCATCATGATATGGCTGTAGGTTTTATGAAGTTCAATTCCCCTTTCGTCAGCCTTCAGTACGAATCTTTTAAGCAATTCATTTCCCATGGATGTGCATAAGAGGCCGACCGTAAAATCATATGGAATATTATTCATAAAACTGGTGTCTCGCATCATGGATGACAAAAGGCCGCTGTCGGATATAATGGCTGGCCGGTTGGTGAAAAAGTACATGGATGAATAATCCGTCTGTGAGGTCGTATCTATCCATTCCAATTCAATCTGAGCCTGGGATGACATAACAAGGCCACAACAAAGGATAATGCCAGCAGATATTTTTTTCATCAGGAGTATAACACCAGCGAAAATATACCGTAAAGAGAATAAGTAACGTTATAGTAAAAATATTAAAATTAAGGATTAATGAAAAGCTATGTACTTCCCGTGGGCGCACTACTTTTGCTGTTATCTGCTGTCCCGGTACAATCGCAGATCACAGAGAAAAGGGATCTTCCGGCATTCCATTCCCTGAATATCAGCAGCGGGATAGATGCGGAGTTGGTCCTTTCCGAAAAGGAAGGGATCGATCTGGAAATAGAAAATGCCAATCCGCTGAGCCTTATATCTGAAGTGAAGAAAGGGGTGCTAAATGTAAAGATGAAAACAGGCAGTTACAAGAAATCTGTCCTGAAAGTGAAAATCTATTTTAAAGACCTGAAGGAAATTGAGTCCACAGCCCGGGCCAGCGTATGGTCCGAGGAGGATATTTACCTGGATGAGTTATCCATCAGGTTGTTCAACGGCGGTGCAACCAGGCTCAGGCTATACTGTGATGACCTGGATATCAACATTTCCCAGGGATCCATACTGACACTTAAGGGTGAAGGCAAATTCCAGGAGGTGAAAGTGAATACCAAGGCCACGTATTCAGGTTATGAATTCAAATCGGAAAAAGCCGTCGTCAATGCCAGTTCTTACGGCAAAGCCAAGGTACATGTCAGCAAGTACCTGGAAGCCAATGCTTCGTCCGGAGGATTTATCGGTTTTGTGGGCAATCCTGCCCGGGTGGAACGCAAAACCAGCCTGGGCGGGGAGGTCCTTGAGACCACCCTGGATGCGGATTAGAAAAATCCTGATTTCAGCTTGTAGTAATCAAAGACAGCCTCTGCAAAGACAAGGTCTTCAGGTGTGGTGATCTTTATATTTTCCGGATTCCCTTCCACGAGCTTTACAGGATATCCGACTGATTCAACCACACTGGCATCATCTGTGAATGATTCAGAATATTCCTGCTGGTAAGCCTTCATAAGTATGTTGTACTGGAAAACCTGTGGTGTTTGTACGGCACGTAATTTTTCACGGTCCAACCAACGGCTTCCATCTTTTGTGATCTCGCGTATCGTATTGTGAACACCGATGCATGGGATGGCAGCCCCGCTTTTTTCAGCTTCTTCATAACAACGGTCGATGGTATGTTTGTAAACCAGGGGCCTGACAGCATCGTGAATGCCTACCACATTGCCCCGTTTGACTTTAGAAAGGGCGTTTTTAACGGTATGATAGCGGGTATCCCCTCCGGGTGAGAGGGTATGGGGCACCTCAAAATGGAATTGCTCGCAGATACTTTCCCAGTATGAAAAGTAATTTTCCGCCAGGCCCAGGATGATCTGCATTTTACGGTCGTAATTGTGGAACAGGTCAATGGTATGCATGCTGATGGGCCGGTCACGTATATACAGAAATTGTTTGGGTTTTTCAGCATTAAAACGCATTCCCTGTCCCCCGGCCACAATTATTATGGTTTTTTCCATATATTATGCGCAGTTATTTGATTAAAAAATCATCAAAAAGATACATTAAATAAAATTACCACGCCATGAAAAAAAGCCTTTCATTTATCAGTGACCTGAAAAATAACAACCACAAGGAATGGTTCCATGCGAACCGGTCCCGCTATGATGAAGCAAGAAATGAGTTCCTTGTCTTTGTGGAAACCCTGATCAATGAGATCCAGGTTTTTGACCCTTCCGTTGGTCCGGTTCAGCCCAAGAGTACTGTGTTCAGGATCAACCGGGATATCCGGTTCTCCAAAGACAAGTCTCCTTACAAGACCAATTTTGGGGCATTCATTGTCCCAGGCGGGAAAAAATCCGGCAATGCCGGTTATTATTTTCACCTGGACCCCGATGGGTCGTTTGCCGGGGGAGGAGTATACCAGCCCATGCCCGATATACTCAAGAAAATACGGAATGAGATCTACGAAAATGCAGAAGAATTCAAAAGGATCACAGAAGGGAAGGAGTTTTACGATTATTTCGGGGATATGTATGATGACCGGCTCAAGACTCCCCCGAAAGGTTTTCCAAAGGATTTTGAACACATTGACCTGCTGAAATACAAGAGCTATATTGTCTCCCGAAGCTTTGATACTGACACGGTAACAGGTGAATCGCTGGTTGAAGAAACCGTAAAAGCGTTCAGACTGATGTATCCGCTGAATAAATTCATCAATTACGCGCTTGGTTCGCAGGAATGATATAATTTGATATTTTTAGGATTCATTTTTGAATATTTCATGCCTGAACTCCCTGAACCGGATTTGAAACTCCTGCCCGGCAGCATTGCCATAGTAATTACTATTTTGGCTTTCCTGGTCTTTTATTTTATTGCCATCTCCAGTAGATTGGGCATGCGGTTACATCTGAGATTCAGTCCGGAAGCTGCTTCGGTTCGCAGCATACTCTTGCAGCGGTTGACGGGGACTGTCCTCTACGGTTTTGTTCCGGTCCTCGTGGTCGTACTGGTTTTCCGGATGCCAATCAGCCATTATGGATGGAATTCAGAGAACCTGGCAAGGACCCTTACCTGGTGGATCCCAATTGCCTTACTGGTAGTGGCTGTCACCTATTTTGCCGCCCGCAATGGGATCAGTCTTGCCAGTTATCCGCAGATCCGGGTAAGGCAATGGGACCCGGGACTGATCCTGCTGAGTGCATTAAGCTGGACCGTTTACCTGGCAGGGTATGAATCCATGTTCCGCGGCTTCCTGCTTTTCTCCTGCCTTGAATCTTTTGGATTCTGGCCGGCCGTCATTATCAATATTTCCATTTACAGCCTGGTTCACCTGCCCAAAGGTTACAGGGAAACCCTAGGGTCGGTTTTTCTGGGTTTCATTCTGGCTTACACCACCCTCAGGCTCGGGTCATTCTGGTTTGCCTTCCTTGTGCACCTCACCCTGGCCCTGTCCAATGAATGGTTCTCAATTGCCTTTCACCCGGATATGACCCTGGTCAGAAATCAAACATCCAGATGAGCACAATACTGGTTACAGGAGCTACGGGATACCTCGGAAAACAACTGGCGCTGAGGCTGGCGGGAAGCGGACACAGGGTACATGCCATGTACAGGTCTGAGGCGAAGGCCGTTGGACTCGAACATCAGAATATCACACTTTGCAAAGGGACCCTCACAGATCCGGTAAGTATTGACAGGGCCATGGATGGCTGTGACAGGGTCTGTCACCTGGCTGCCTTTGCGGCTGTGTGGACCAGAAACCCGGAGGAAATATACGAACAGAATGTGCGGGGGACCGTCAACATCCTTGAATCGGCATTGAAATTCGGGGTAAAAAGAATTGTACATACTTCTACTGCAGGTGTATTCGGACCCTCCGGGGAAGAACCCAACAAAGAGGATAATCCCCCGGCAGAGACCCATTTTACTGATTACGACAGATCCAAAGCCATGGCAGAACAGCAAATAAGGGCTTATGTCAGGGACGGAATGGATGTGGTGGTTGTGAATCCCACCAGGATCTACGGACCGGGAAAAATGGGAGACAGCAACGGGGTAACACGCATGATACGGGATTATATCAAAGGCAGGTGGCATATCATTCCTGGCAATGGCCGGAGCATCGGGAATTATGTCTATATAGATGACGTTGTTGAAGGACATATACAGGCCATGGAAAAGGGCCGGACCGGTGAGTGCTACCTGCTTGGTGGGGATAACCTCTCTTTCAATGAATTTTTCAGTATTGTCAGGGAAGTTAGCGGCCGCCGTTATTTTTTGGTAAAAATTCCATTGTTTATGGGTATATTAATTGCCTGGACAATGCTGATAATGGCTAAATTGACAGGCCGTATGCCACTGATCACACCCGGACTGCTAAGAAAGTACAGCCGGCATTGGGCTGTATCCAGTGAGAAAGCCAGGTCCGAGCTGGGCTATGATCCGGTGGATTTCAGGAAGGGTTTAAGCAGAACGCTTGAATGGTTAAACACGATGAATAACTGATATGGGAGATGTCTATACATTGATCACCGGGGGAAGCATGGGGATAGGAAAAGCCCTTGCAAGGGAATGTGCCCGGAGGGGAATGAACTTGCTGCTGGTGGCCCTGCCCACGCCCGAACTCGAACAGACGGCCAGCGAGATACGGGATGAATTCGCTGTTCGGGTTGACACACTCGGCATAAACCTGACGGAACCCCCGTCTCCCGGTTCAGTCCACCAATGGTGCGAGAAAAATAATTATACAGTGGACATCCTGATGAACAATGCCGGCATTGCGGGGTCTGCCATTTTTGAAGAATCTTCCATTGAATATTCTGATGAAAGGATACTGTTGAACATACGGGCACTCGTGATCCTTAGCCGGCTGTTCATTCCCATGTTAAAACAACAAAAAAGAGCCTATATTCTAAACACAGGAAGTTTTTCGGCCTACCAGCCCCTGGCCTATAAAAGTGTCTATGCGGCATCAAAGTCATTTGTCCACCTGTTTTCCCTGGCCCTGAATGAAGAATTGAGAGATACATCCATTTCTGTTACCGTGGTTAATCCAAACGGGGTAAAGACCAATGCCACTGCTCATGACCGGATAAACACGCATGGAAAACTGGTGCAGAAAACATTGGTACTGGATGCGGACAAGATTGCACAGATCGCTGTCGATGGGATGTTGAAGGGTAAGAAGATCATCATCCCCGGCTTCTGGAACCGCTTTGTACTTCAGATAAGCAGGCTGTTGCCGGCCAGTTATAAGATTAAAAAGACGGCCAAAATATTCCGCAAGGAGCTATTGAAACTGGATTAGCATACCGGGGGAATTATTCCCCGTAGGTGCTGAATCCTGTCTTGATATGTGTTTCCTTGTTGGAAAGTGTCAGGACCGGAATGGTGGCATTATTCAGGAGCTGATGCGTCAAATTGCCCATGAATGTCAGGCTTCTTGACTGTTCTTTCATAATGGTGATCATATCGGCATTCACCGAATCTGCATAGACCACGGTCAGGTCCACCACATTCTCCCCGAAGAGTGATTTCTGCCGGAACGGGATGTGTTTCGCGGTAAAATAACCGGCTGCCTGCCTTGAATAGGCCTCGAGCCGTTTGATAATCCTTTGGCCCCTTGAAGAACTGACGGTAATAATATCTACCTCTGCCCCAAACAATCCGGCTAGTTCTGCGGTGATGGGTACTTTCTGGCGTGTATCAACCGTTACATCCAGCGGCATGACAATTTTCCGGATATCTTCAGGGATTTTGCCTTTCCGTGTTGTCAGCACCGGCCTTTCAGTTGCAGATATGATCTTAAAGGCATTGCTTCCCATGAAAAATTCCTCAAAACCGGATGCTCCATGGGTGGAGGCAATGACCATGGCCTCTTTATACGATTCTACCTGGCTGACAATTTCCTTGTAGATCTTACCTGATTTGATGATATAGCGTAGCTTTGAATCATTTTCCAGCCTGGGTTCAAATCTTTCAATGATTTCCTTGAACTTCTTTTCTGCCCACTTGTTCTCTTCTTCGAAATAACCGGGACTGTTATAGTCCGAGCTCTTTTTCTGTACATATACCAGCTGGATGTTGGTATATTGCTTTCTGGCAAACAGCAATGCAAGCTCTATTCCCTTCAGTGAATCTTCTGAGAAATCAATGGGGATGATTATATTTTTCATGATGGCCGATATAAGTTGATGATAAGCTAAATTATAAAATAAATTGGGATCAAGTTACTTGATATATTATTGGTTATAAACGATAAAAGGCCCCGTTCGGTTACGTTTAATTTATTACTTTTGAGATTCTGTCAGCATAAATACATGATTGAATAATGAAAAAAGTAGTAGCCGGAATAGATATTGGAGGTACTTTCACGAAGCTGGGGATCGTTGACCAGGAAGGAAGGGTATATACGGAAACTTCCATTTCAACGGTCACGCATAAGGATATAGACAGTTATATGGAACAACTTGCCACGGCAGTCCGGAAGCTTCTCAAGGATCAGCAGGGCAAGCTGGAACTTGCAGGGATCGGGATCGGCGCCCCCAATGGTAATTATTACCGGGGAGTCATAGAATATGCCCCGAACCTAAACTGGAAAGGGATGATACCCTTCGTGGAAATGTTTAAAACCCATTTCGATATTCCCATTGTGCTGACCAATGATGCCAATGCCGCTGCCCTTGGTGAAATGATGTACGGGGGGGCGCGGAATATGACCGATTTTATTGTGATTACACTGGGAACCGGACTGGGCAGCGGGATCGTGGTGAACGGAAATGTAGTTTACGGGCATGATGGTTTTGCCGGGGAAATGGGACATGTAACCGTCGTTGAAAATGGCCGCCAGTGCGGTTGTGGAAAGAAAGGCTGTCTGGAAACCTATGTTTCGGCCACTGGGATTGTAAGGACGGCATTTGAATTAATGGCGCTGCGTACCGACGACAGCCAGCTCCGCAGTATCCCCTTCGAGAAACTTTCAGCCAAAGATATTTCCGATGCTGCGAACCGGGCAGACCGCATTGCCATGAAGGCATTTGATATGACCGGTAAGACACTGGGTAAGACACTGGCCGATGTAGTCGCCCTGTTCAGTCCCGAAGCAATATTCCTTTTCGGCGGACTCTCCAATGCCGGTGATCACATTTTCAAACCTGTTAAGGCCTATATGGAAAAAAACCTGTTGAGTATTTTCCGGGATAAAGTAAAGATCCTTCCATCGGGACTGACCGAAACCAATGCGGCGGTGCTGGGATCAGCAGGTTTGATCTGGAAGGAAATACTGGGATAATTACTGGTCCCCTTCTTTCAGGTTCCAGTTGATTTCCATATCAAAGTTGGACCGGATACTGATGGTTCCGGGAAGATAAATAACACCTTCAGGTTGTATTCCTTCAAGGTAATTGCCCGTATCCCATTTACCGTTCCCATTATCATCGTGGACAACCTTCAGGGTGAAGCCAGCCGGTTCCAGGAACGGGAATTCAACGAGCCCGTTTTCAAATACCCTGGATACCCTGACAATTTCATCATTCTTGTCCAGTATCTGGATGATCTTGGGACCGTCAACACCGCTTAAATTCAAGAGGATCCTGCTATACCACTCAGCATCACGGGTCTTAAAACTGATGCTAAGTGTATCATGGGTCAATCCATATATATCCGTAAAAGCGCCTGGATAAATATCCAGGAAATACCGCATTTCTGAATCCCAGTCAACTTTCATAAAATACCTTCGCATGCGTGTGGTGTCTTTCTCCAGGGAATAGGGGACCGGAACCTTCAGCGTATCCTCTTCCCTGGTGAGAGAAATCATGGATTGATCCGTGCTGGAAACAGGATGCTGGATCCCAATACTGATGGGCCTGTGTATGTCCTGTGGCTGGCTGCCAGATACACTGGGTGACAGGGTGATCCTCTCGGCTGCCTCCTCTACTGCCTCCTGTCTCCTTCTCCTGCCGGTGGTCTTCTGTGGTTCCCGGTAATAGAATTTCAGGGTATCATGGTAAGTTATGATATGCTGAAGGGAGTCGGTAGCAGGGTATTCGGCCAGGAATT
>Ga0111175_1061_pt1 | contig 20986 bp, 13 predicted proteins | sample DeeMarSWOR324_28_FD_80228 | JGI IMG/M metagenome (GOLD analysis project Ga0111175, IMG submission 80228) | Bacteroides sp. SM23_62
AAACTAAAAAGATGATTTTGATGCAATAATTAAAATATTATTGATATAATATGATGCTCAATCCGACTATCAGATAGAAAGGGGACAAATATAGGAGTCAATAAGCTGGGATGTAATTATGATTACAAAAATTAAAATCTTGTGCGGAATTTTAATAGTAATATTCCCGACTCACCTATTTGGTCAGACAAAATGGGAGAAGTATCAAAATAATCCTGTTATGGTTAAGGATACAACACTGGAAGGTACCTGGGAGTGGGCAGGTATTGGTCAGCCCACCTGCCTTGTTGAGAATGATACATTTAAAATGTGGTACGTGGCTGCTGGTGTTCCAACTCTTGAAGATACTACTTATCGCGGAAGAATAAGTTACGCTTATTCTTCAGACGGAATTAATTGGGTGAAGCATGGACCTGCGGTTCTGGATGTTGGTCTGCCGGGGGAATGGGATTCGGAATGGCTTGACACGCCGGGGATTTTAAGAGACCAAACAGGTTACAAACTGTATTATTTTGGCAATTCGGTCTGGAGGGAGGAGCCAAGACCAGTTCATTCCGCCATAGGTCTGGCAACATCCACTGATGGTATTAATTGGCAGCGATGCGAGATTAATCCAGTTCTGGAAAAAGGTGACAGCCTGAATTGGGATGGCGTCTGGGTCGAATCACCGGCTGTACTTTATGATAATGATGAAGATATTTATAAGATGTGGTATACTGGTGCTGCCTTTGATTGGAAAATCAGAATCGGTTATGCCACATCTCCTGATGGCAAAATTTGGACCAAGCATCACCAAAATCCTGTTGTTGATGTTGGAGATTCTGGTTCCTGGGATGATTTGTGGGCAGCGGTTCCAGCAGTAAGAAAATTGGGGAATCTTTATCAGATGTGGTATTCCGGTGTTTCAGTCGCTGATTTATTTGATACAGTCCGTGTTGGTTATGCTTATTCCTTAAATGGGATTGACTGGACCAGGCATCCCGGTAATCCTGTTTTATCAGCATCTGATCCTCCTGTTGATAGTAGCGGTCCCTGGGCGCCGGATGTGGTATTCAATGGCACAGAATATAAGATGTGGTATGAAGCAGCAGGGGGTCTTTTCTTAGCAACTTCATCACCATCAAGTTCTATCGAGCAAATCTATACATCGCCACAAGGATTTCATCTGTGGCAAAATTATCCCAATCCGTTCAATCCCGAAACAATGATCTGGTATCAATTACCCCATGCTGCGGAAGTGGAGATCAGCATCCTCAATCTGCAAGGGCAAAAGGTGGCTACATTGATGAAGGATTATCGAAAGGCAGGTTTCCATAAAACTATCTGGAATGGAACAGATAAATCTGGTAAACCGGTCGCCAGTGGCGTTTATTTCTATCAGCTTAAAGCGGGTGATTCTGTAGAGATAAAGAAAATGATGTTGCTGCGGTGAATTGGCTGGAATTATATCCGACTGGTTTGATTGGATTATTTTGAAGCAATATAAATAATATATTAATGAATGAATAGGAAAGGGTAGGAAAACAAGATTAAAATATTAAACACAATTTTTATGAGCCCAATTATGAATCGCTATCGTCTCATAACGACTTTATATTGGCTTTAATTCAGTTATTTAATGAAACGGGCGACAATATGTATTTGGACATGGAAATGATTGAAGCTGATATCTACGTTACCTATCGAAAATGATTCCTGTGAAATTATTTTGTCTATTTAAGTAGCTTCATTAAAATTAAAGAGGTAAAGCAATGATCAAATTAAAACATAAGATTAAGACGATTGGGATCACTTTAGTTCTTATTGTTGTATTGCTATGCTCTTCCAATATCTATTCTCAACTTATTTGGGTGGGCGGCAATGATACACTTTTTGTTGCGGATACGACATGGTCGCACCAAGGCGAAATATTTGTGGTGAAAAATGGGGTTGTGATCATCAAGAATGCTGAATTTGAAAACTACGGCAATATCTGGATTTCCAATAATGGAAAAGTGCTGGTTGAATCAGGCACTGAATTTCAAAACGGTGGCAACATCTTGCTATTTGATAATGGGAAGTTTCTGGCTGATTCCAGCAAGGTAGAATTCTTATCTGCCTACCCCTGGCAATTTGGATTCCGCGGCCAGGATAGTTCTATTGTAAAAATAGAAAATTCTACTTTTGGCTTTACTCTTCTCTTTCGCCTTATACCCGCAATAATAGGACTCTATGGTAACTCTCAATTCTCCTTAATAAATACATATTCATACGCCTGGAAATCGGGGCTTTTGTTTGAAAATTCGAAAGCTCATGTTGCTAACTGCAAGGGTCAGACCGGGGAATACTGGATGATGGCTAACGCGACTGGCGCTGTTAACATTTCCAACTCTGAAAATGTAGGTATCTGGTTGTCCTTCCCCAAGGGCTCTGTTGCAGATTTATCAACATTTTACGATGAATTTGTAGACCATTGGGAGTTTCCGAATGAAGTTGGCGCAACCGGTATACCTTACTCCTGGACGGTGGATTCAAGCCATATTCAACGATCAAGTGTATTGATTAATCCGGGATCGAATGTCACGGTTCGCGATTCCTATAATCTCGCGGCGAGAATAGCAATTACTGGAACAGATTCGATGGTGATAAGTGGGTTCATGGATAGCACCTATCATAATGATTGGATGGCGCCTTTACCGGATCGACAATTTCGTCTTGTCAACACGACTGTCGAGACATATTCAATCTATTTATACGGTACTTCTTATGTATCGCTGGATAGCTCGAGAGTTTCAGAGATTGTTTGCAATAATCAGTCATACCTGTTTATGTCCAATTCGATAAATAATGGAAAAGCAGGTGGTTTTTGGATCTGGGACTCTTCCACGGTAGAGGTTGAAAACTCCCTCATAACAACTCAAATACTCATTCGTAACCGAAGCAGCCTCACCCTGTACAATTGTGATGTAGAAAAGCATCCCAGTTACGGTTGGCTCTATGGAGGTATAATTTTAGAGAATCGGGCAAATCTTTTTTTCTTGAATAGCAGTATTGTCCGTGAGCCAAAGCTAAAATCCGAGTCCATTCTTTTTTATGCTTCCATAGATTCACCAACGGTGTCTCCCAGAACCGATTCAGTTGCGATATTTGGATCAGCCTACCTTAAAACAGGACCTGATAATAACGCCTCATTTGACTCTTACCAGTTCTATTATGCACAGTCATTTGAGCCTGATAGACTGATTCCGATTGGTCCGGAACAAACCATTTCAGTCAAAAATGGGCTGCTGGGATATTGGAATACTGCTGATCTTCCAATCGGAAATTATATACTCTATCTGAGACTGAAAAACAACGAGGGCGATAGTGCACAAACGTACTGGCAGATTCAGATTGAAGAAGGTTTATCCATTACTGAAAAATCAGGGACACGGATTGGAGAATTCGTTTTACATCAAAACTATCCCAATCCCTTCAATCCCGAAACAGTGATTGAATACCAATTACCTCGAGCCGCCGATGTGGAAATTAGCATCTTCAATCTACAAGGGCAAAAGATGACCACGCTTGTGCAGGAATATCGATCTGCTGGTTCCCATAAAATTATTTGGGATGGAACAGATAAATATAGCCAGCAGGTAGCCAGTGGCGTCTATCTCTATCAGTTGAAAATCGGTAAATTTATGCAGGTGAAAAAAATGATGTTGCTTCGTTAATCTCGTCTATCATTAACCTCATGAAGGAGGAAAGTGCCATGAAAAAAATTATTGTTATCACACAGATGATCGCCGTACTGGCGGCTGTAATCTCAGCCAATGCTCAGGTCGATTGGCGGTTTGGCTTTGAATGGAATGAGATGTCTTGGTTAGGGTGGAGCGATCCAGATATTGAGAAACTTCTCATCAAATTGGAAAATATTGGCACAGCAGGAGGTATTAACGTGAATGGAAACGCAAGTTGGATTGATATGCAGCCTAATGCTGAAGCTGAAATCAACTTTAAGCAAGATCCTATTGTTACAGTATTTCAGAACCACGGCTTTTCATTAACTTTGTACTTGAAATGCGATGCGCCCTGGGCATTTCCATCTAAGACTATTCCTTACGGTGGACAAGCTGCCCCAGATTCAGCGTATGAACAACACTGGATAGATTATGTCAAAGCGGTTGTCGAGCGATACGATGGTGATGGGATTGACGATATGGAGGGATTGGTGATTCCTATCCAGTATTACATCTTTACTGGCGAAATCGTATTTGGTGGAAATGGTCTTGGTGATGCCGACTGGGGACCCTATTGGTTTGACACCATCGACAATCTTTTATATCTGCATCGAATAACTTACCGGGCTGTTCATGAGGCTGATCCGTCAGGATATTCTAAGGTCGTTTCTGCCGGGGCTGTATTATGGGACCTGTATGCAGATTTCCCGGACTACCCAGAATTTGATCCAGTGGATCCAAATAGCACCATCCAGCAACGTCTCAATGGGGAAAACTATCGTAGCAGCATATATACAGCAGGCTGGGACAGTCTCAAAAAAATGTTGGATAGTTTTGGTAACGATGCCGACGGTATCGAGTGCGATTACATTGGCTGGCATCCCCATTTTAGCTGGCGGGTTATCGATCAGGAATTCGCTCTCATTCATAACCATGCCGGAAACAAGCCTATATATGTGGATGATATGTGGTGCAACCTTTTCGACCGAGGCTACTTTGTACCTTTACCTGGAATTCCTGGTTATGCCCAATTCAATGCACCAGCAAATCCGTACACGGGCAGCGATTGGATCAGCAGGATTAACGGTGATTTCCCCAATCCCCTTTTCACCTCGCTTGATCCTTATGCCGAATTATTTCAAAAATTGAATAATGGTGATCAGGCGGTTTTGGATTGGTACTCTGCTAACGGCGCCCGACGGCTGGTGAAGTCTTTTGCCTCCGCCTTTGGTGAAGGAGCCATCATTGCATGCTTCTCAATGACGAACGATTTACCACACAACCCGCTTATTTTTCATAGCCGTGGTTGGCCTGGCGGCTGGATAAATCTCACCGGTACTCGTGACGAGAATTATTTTGCAAAGCCCCAGTACTACACTTATAAGCTATTGGTCGAAAAGCTTAATGATTTCACTACCGCCACTGAGGTTTCTGTGAGTGATGATTCTCGTACTCGAGTTTATTAGTTTGATCGACCGCGCGGTCCGATTTATGTTCTTTGGAGTGAAACCGGTGATGCACCACCAGATCTTGATTACCGAAATAATCCTGCTGGTGAAACTATGACCTTTGAAGCTGTAAATAATGTCGATTCACTAAAATTGACACACATTATTACAGACACAGTAAATATAATACCAGACGTGAAGATGATTCCAACACAGAACGGTCAGCTCACTATTCGATTGGGATATGAGCCGATTTTCCTGGAAGGAGATATTTTAGCTGTTGTGACTGATGTTAAACCACATCCGAAATCAACTTTGCCTGCTTCTTTTAAACTCGAGCAAAATTATCCTAACCCATTTAATCCCGAAACGGTTATCGAATACCAGTTGCCCCACGCTTCTGATGTTGAAATCAGCATCTTCAATTTGCAGGGACAGAGGCTGATGACATTGGTTAGGGCTTATCAAGCTGCTGGCACATATAATATTATCTGGAATGGGATGGATGAATCAGGAAGAGCTGTAGCCAGTGGTGTGTATCTCTATCAGCTTAAGGCTGACGATTTTATAGCGATGAAAAAATTGATGTTGCTCCGCTAATAAAGAATATTTTATAGAGTTCTGCAAAATAAGAAAAGATGTCATTTCGAGCGAAGCGAGAAATCTGGTTAACAAATTGATAATATAAAATATACAGATTTTAGATTTAGCCTGGATTTCATCACTTCGATTTCAGATTGATATTTCCATTAATTAAAATTGGCACAATAACATTTTGACGAAACAGGTTGCTTTACAGAAAAAATATCATTATATTCAAGGAACAATTCGGAATTGATTCGTGTTAGTTTCATAAGCAGAAATTGATTCGCAATATTAAATGTGAATGAAGTATATTGAATTTATGTGTCAATTTTTTTAATGTAACCTATGTCAAACCTCGAACAAAAACTCCAGAACATCCCGAGATCACCCGGAGTCTATTTATTCAAAGACAAAAATAAAAAGGTCATATACGTTGGCAAAGCAGTTATGCTGAGAAATCGGGTGCGATCGTATTTTCAGAGCAGCCAACCCGATGATGCCAAAACACGACGATTAATTTCCAGAATTCGAGATGTTGAAACGATTGTTGCCGATTCTGAAATAGAGGCGCTGATTCTTGAAGCTAATTTGATTAAAGAATATAAACCCCGGTATAATGTCAATCTTAAAGACGATAAAAGTTTCCCTTATATTCGAGTGACCAATGAGAAATTTCCCCGGATATTTCCTACCCGGAAAATTATCAAAGATGGCTCTAAATATTTTGGTCCCTATACGGATGTAGGATCAATGCGATCGTTGTTAAAAACAAGCAAGCGAATATTTCCTATTCGAAGCTGTAACTTGAATTTAACAGAAGAAAATATAACAGCGGGAAAGTTCAAAGTATGTTTGAACTATCACATTAAAAAATGCATGGGTCCCTGTGAAGGTCTTATTGACGAACAAGAGTATGGACAGATCGTTAAAAATATTATTGATTTTATCAATGGCAGGGATCGGATTGTTATTGAAGAATTAACTCAAAAGATGGAACATTCTGCCGAAGAGATGCAATTTGAAAAAGCGGCGCGAGTTCGGGATCAAATTCAGGCAATTAAAGAATTTCAATACAAACAAAAAGTTATTACGCCTGAGGAAATCGATCGAGATTTATTTGTGGCTTATGCCGAGGATAATGATGCCTGCGGTGTAGTTTTCAAAGTGCGGCAGGGTCGTGTTATCGGTCGTCAGCATTTTTACCTGGATGGAGTGGAACAAGAAACGCTGGATCGAATACTCAGCCATTTGCTAATTCGCTATTACATGCATGCGGATTTTATTCCCAATGAAGTTTATCTACCCATTCCTTTGGAAGATGGTGCAAATATCGAACAATGGTTATCAGATCGATTGAATTCAAAAGTCCAATTAGTATTTCCACAGCGCGGCGAAAAAGCTAAATTACTGAAGATGGCATATCAAAATGCTAAGCTTTTATTAGAAGAACTAAAGCTTCAAAAGATGAAAGACAAAGATTATATTCCTCATGCAGTGAAAGCACTGCAACGAGACTTGCGTTTGACAAATCCTCCAAAACGAATCGAAGCTTTTGATATATCCAATATTCATGGAACCGATGCCACCGCGTCATTGGTGACATTTGTGAACGGTCAGCCATACAAAAGTGAGTATCGTCGCTTTAAAATTCGCACCAAATCCACTCCCGATGATTTTGCCATGATGGCAGAGGCGATCGAGCGAAGGTATTCACGACAGGTTAAGGAAAAAAATCCATTGCCCGATCTCATTTTAGTTGATGGCGGCAAAGGACAACTTTCGGTTGCCACTGAAGTGCTGGCAAAGCTGAGCCTTCACGAGCAGCCGATCATCGCGCTGGCGAAGCGGTTGGATGAGGTTTTTGTTCCGGGCATTTCAGAGGCACAAAATATTCCCAAAACCTCCTCCGGACTCAGGCTGCTGCAACACATCCGGGATGAAGCCCACCGCTTTGCTATCGAGTATCATCGCCAATTGCGAGGGAAACGGTCGGTTTATTCAGAATTGAATAATATCGAGGGAATTGGGGACAAAAGAAAAAAACGCCTGATTCAACATTTTGGCTCGCTTAAAAATTTAAAAACAGCCTCACTGGAAGAAATTAAACAGGTAAAAGGAATCCCTGAAAAATTAGCCGAGAAAATATGGCAGCAATTTCAACCCGACGAAAAGCAACAACAATAAAATCAATACTTGGTTTGATCATCATACCGATCATTCTCATTTATTTCACGACTGGCTTTTCCCAAAATAGTAAAAAATATGATCCAACCACATTAGTATTTCCCACGTTTCTACATACGTATGGCATTCGCAAAGCCACCCGGTTTCATCTATTCCTATTTACCCAGAACAAAGTCAAATTTAAAGATCCTCAGGGATTGGCAGTCGTTCGATTAACAGCATGGGAAGATACTTCAACCACGAAGGACGATGACGAAGTCACGGTTTACGGGGTCAACTCCGGTCAAAATTGTATTATCTATAATCGCTCCATGAAATCATTGGGAATTTATGGTTTAAAACAGACAGGGATTCAACGATTAAATCGACCTCGCGGGATTGCTGCCAACGAAAAAGGTGAGGTATATGTCGCGGATACTGGCAATCATCGCATCGTTAAACTGTTCAATCCCGGTCATGATCTGATCTTTCAAAAAAGCGTGGGGAAAATAGGCTCAGCACAAAGCCAGTTTAATGAGCCATGCGGTGTGGCTCTGGATTCGGAGGGTAAATTGTATATAACGGATAGTGGAAATAATCGTGTTCAGGTTTTCTCCGCTGATCTTCAATTGAAAAATCTATGGGGCGAACCCGGTAAAGCACCCGGGCAACTCTTTTTTCCCGATGGGATTGCAGTAATCGACAAAAATGAACGATGGAATTACTACCGAGAAGAATTTGTCGTTATCATCGATCTTGATCATTCTCGAATTCAGCAGTTCACTCCGCAGGGAAATTATCTGCGCAGCATAACCGCATCTCAATTTGGCTATCCTGATTGTTTTTTAGCATACATTGGCCTGGATTATTACAATAATATTTATGTCACCGATACCAAAAATCATTGTATTCATAAATTTGATCATTGTATGAATTATATAACGAGTTATGGTCGTTACGGTGACGATGATAAAGAATTCATCGAACCCCGGGGAATAACCATCTATCGTCGTTTTGGTCAGGTGTTCGTTGCAGAGAAATGGGGTGCGCAATACTATTGGATCGGAACTGATTATTTTGATTTTTCGGTGACAAAACATTCCAGCAGGAATTTGCTTCAATTTAAATATTTAATCACCGAGCCATCGTTTGTCACCACAGATATTCTGGATTCAGAGAAGCGCCTGATCACCAGGTTATGGACAAAGCAATTCAGGCGTTCTGGTAAGCAGACAGACTATTGGAGCGGTCGCATTTGGACGGTTGCTGATTCTGTATTTATTAAAGAAAAATATAAACCATCGCCACTGTATCAGAAAATGAAAATACTTCCTTCAGGTAAATATATTATCAAATATAAGATTGAACCGACCTATTCGTCGTTTCATTATTTTGAGAAAATTATTACACGGGAATTTTTTTGGTAATCACAACTTTTTAACATAAAATGTTTTGACAATTACAGAAAAAATGCTTATAATTATAAAACTTAGTGGCTTCGTGGTTATACCGATTAAGGATTAGAATTTCATACTGACGCCATCGCTCCAAGCGATGGAATCGTTATATCAACGATTTGACACTGAAAAATCAAACCTAATTGAGTATAAGATTGACTGGTTATTCAAGAGATAACGAACGGTGCTAAATTAAATGAAAGGATCCGCATCATGAACGACACCATTTTCAAAAAGATGTCAGTGCTTTGGGGGATATTCAGTATGATTCTTGTTATTGCCTGTGGTGGCACTAATAAAACCGTCAAAGATACATCACTCTCATCGCCTCAAACAAATTTGACTTTTCTACTGCAAGAACTTAACGAAAATCCTAAAGATCCCAATGTTTATTATAAACTCAGCAAAGTTTATGCTGAGCTGGATAGCATTGATTATGCGCTGGTGACCCTGGATACGGCTTTAAGTATCGATCCAGAATTTAATCCTGGAAAATTAATGCGGGCGAATTTATTATTAAAGAAAAATCGAATAAAAGAGGGGTATAGCGAATATCTGGAGATTCTAAAAAGCCAAACCGGTGATGAATATGTCGCGGAAATCCGGTTGCAACTGGGAAAACCTTTTCCCATTTATCAATTAACAACAGGCGATTATAACAACGCATTCCCATATTTCAGCCCGGATGATAAACGAATCGCGTTTCAATCGGATCGGGATGGAAACTGGGAGATTTATCTCATGGACACAGATGGTGCCCAGGAAGTTCGGCTTACCAATCATGAAGCCCAGGATGAGATGCCGGTATTTGGGTCTAATGAAAATATTATTGCCTTCACTTCCACCCAAGACGATTCTATTCATAACGGTCGCCTGGACAAAGCACGAAATATTTATTTAATGGATATCATAAGAGGAAATGTTTCTCGTATTGCTGATAATGAGGCAGATGACTGGTATCCAGCACTTATTGAAAATGTGAATCGTGTCGTATTTGTCTCGGAACGAGACGACCTGCGGGAGGTACCTTTTCACCAAAAATGGAGTGATATTTATATTTACAGCTTACATGATGCAGCCATTCTGCGTTTGACACAGAATGAAGCAGATGATGGCTCCCCTGCTGTATCTTCTAATGATAAATGGATTCTTTTTACTTCTAATCGAACTGGATTTTACCAGATATATCGCATGGATTTAAAAGGTAATATGGTGGAACAGCTCACTTTTATGGAAGGGAATTGTGGTGCGCCTCATTTTTCTCATGATGGAAAAATGATTACATTTTTTGCAGATGTCAATAGCAATTACGATATTTTCATGATGGATCATACCGGACAAAATATGATTCAACTGACCAACGATCCAGCGAGGGACAATTATCCGAATTTTTCACCGGATAAACGAAAGATCATTTTCCATTCCAATCGCTCGGGTAAATATCAAATCTACTGGATTGATCTGATGAATCCCCTGACCCAGGATGACCTGGTGACAGATTTAGAAGAGAAGATTGCGTTGATGGGAAATTAATAATATGTTGTTAATTGTTCCGGGTAGAAAATTTAATCAATATTAATGACAATTAAAATTCTGGCACAATTTCTGCCAACCTGCATCCCCAGCATCGTCTGATGACTGGGGTTATTTGTATCAGCAAATAATCAGCGAATCGAGATTAAATTTGGTAGATTTTATTTGCATTCTGGTTAGATTTGTACAAAAGGAATGATGGAATATTGGAATTATGAAACAATATGATAATCCACTTTTATGGATATTTTTGAATAGATTTTATAACACTGTTCTACTATTTCGACATCGGTTTCTCGACAGGACTAACTTTTAATTGAAAACTTGATTTAATACTTAGAACATTATTATCGCAATAAAGCGGTCAAGTACAGGGGATTACAGTGAACACCAAAAAACAAGCAATTCTGGCATTAGAAGACGGACGCATTTTTCAGGGAACTTCCATTGGTAAAGATGGGGAAGCGTTTGGCGAAGTGGTTTTCAATACCGCGATGACAGGCTACCAGGAAGTATTGACGGATCCCTCCTACTGCGGACAACTGGTAACCATGACCTACCCTCATATCGGCAATTATGGATTAAATGTAGCAGATTATGAGTCTGCTAAGCCCGCCCTATCTGGCTTCATTGTGCGGGACCACTGCCCCTATCCGAGTAACTGGCGATCAGAGATCGATTTACGATCTTTCCTGGTTGAAAAAAAGATTGTCGGCATTCAAGGCATTGATACACGTGCACTGACAAAACACATACGGGAAAAAGGAGCCATGAAAGGAGTGATCTCTACCAAAGACCTTGATCCAGATAGCTTGATTCAAAAAGCACAATCATCCCCGGGATTGGAAGGTCGGGATTTGGTGAAACAGGTGACGCGAGACAGCCAATTTACCTGGGAAGAGGGGTTTAACCAGGAATGGCTGCCAGAACAATTTTCGTATCAATCTGTCGCGCAGGTGTCTAAAAAACGATTTCGAGTCGTTGTGTATGATTTCGGCATCAAAAATAATATCCTGAGATGCCTGGCGTCACTGAACTGCCAGCTAGTGATTGTCCCGGCTACAACCGCAGCCAGTGAAGTGCTAAAATTGAATCCGCATGGTATTTTTCTCTCCAATGGACCAGGCGATCCGGCTGCTGTAGAGTATGCCATTGCCAATGTCAAACAACTGATCGGCAGAAAACCCATTCTTGGTATTTGTCTGGGGCATCAAATTCTCGGCCTGGCCTTCGGTGGAAAAGCGTATAAACTAAAATTCGGACACCATGGCGCCAATCACCCGGTTAAAAATTTGAAAACCGGGAAAATTGAAATCACGGCACAGAATCATGGTTTTGCCTTAGATATTGAATCCATGAATTCAGATGAAATTGAATTAACGCATATCAATTTGAATGATGGTACCTTAGAAGGGATGCGGCACAACAAACTTCCCATTTTTTCGGTGCAGTATCACCCGGAGGCTTCACCAGGCCCGCATGATTCGTTTTATTTGTTTAAACAATTTATTGAGGAGATGGAAAAACAAGAAAGAAGTGGAGCAAAAATTCCAAAAACCAAATAACAATTTCCAAATAAATTTCAAAACTCAATAATTCAAGCTCCAAAAGTAAAAACTTATCTTGCTCACTCTTAATATTTGGAATTTTTCAATTTTAATTTGGAGAAATAATTTGCCCAAACGGACAGACATAAAAAAAATCCTCATTATTGGCTCCGGACCAATCGTCATCGGTCAAGCCTGTGAATTCGACTATTCTGGCACGCAAGCCTGTCGTGCCCTGGCTGAAGAAGGTTATGACGTAGTTCTGGTGAATAGCAATCCAGCCACTATCATGACCGATCCGGATTTAGCCTATCGAACCTATATTGAACCGTTAACAGCAGATTTTATTTTCGAGATTATAAAAAAAGAATGCCCCGATGCCCTACTGCCGACCATGGGAGGGCAAACAAGTTTAAATATCGCGACGCAATTGTATGAAACCGGTGTACTCGAAAAGTATCATGTTGAACTTATTGGTGCAAAATTTGAAGCCATACAAAAGGCAGAGTGTCGGGAAAAATTTAAGCAGACAATCGAAAAAATCGGGCTGGATGTGCCGCAGGGTGGTTTTGCTCATACCCTGGACGAAGCACTGGCAATAGTTAATGACATCAACTTTCCACTGATCATTCGACCGGCTTTTACCCTCGGCGGGACAGGCGGCAGCACGGTTTATAACATTGAAGAATTTAAAGAAAAGGTGGTCTGGGGATTGAACCTGAGCCCAGTCAGCGAAGTTTTGATCGAGGAATCGGTTATCGGGTGGAAAGAATATGAATTAGAGGTGATGCGAGACTTAAACGACAATGTGGTCATTATCTGTTCCATTGAAAATGTTGACCCGATGGGGATTCACACCGGCGACAGCATCACGGTTGCGCCCGCTCAAACGCTTTCTGATAAAGAGTATCAAGCCATGCGTGACGCTGCCATCAAAATTATCCGTGAGATCGGTGTGGATACTGGCGGTTCAAATATACAGTTTGCCGTCAATCCGAAAAATGGACGGATGGTCGTTATTGAAATGAATCCCAGGGTCTCCCGCAGTTCCGCGCTGGCATCCAAAGCGACTGGATTCCCTATTGCTAAAATTGCGGCGAAGCTCGCTGTTGGCTTAACGCTCGATGAAATTCCCAATGATATTACGCAAAAAACTCCCGCCAGTTTTGAACCGACGATCGATTATGTTGTGGTCAAAATTCCCAGATGGGATATGGGTAAATTTCCCAGGGCAGATCGTACATTGGGCACACAGATGAAGTCTGTCGGGGAAATCATGGCAATAGGAAGAACGTTTAAGGAAGCGCTGGGAAAGGGATTGCGGTCGCTCGAAATTGACCGCTATGGGCTGGATGATGTCAGCTATGTTTTTGAAAATGGGAATCGAAATGACTTTTTTTCAATCGGGGAGATTATCGACAATCTCAGGCAAAAGCTAAAAAAAGCAACCGGCAGCAGAATCTTCTGGCTTGGCTCAGCCCTGAGAGCCGGTTTGAGTGAAACCGAAATTCACGAGATCACCGGTATCGATCCCTGGTTTATTTACCAGATCAAAGATATTATTCATTTTGAACGAAAACTGACTGGTTATCGAAATAACATTGGCGACCTGCCATTCGATATGATTTATAAAGCCAAGTCGATGGGAATTTCTGACCGGCGGTTGGCTGTGCTTTTAACTAGTGCTGAACCGGATATCCGCCAATTGCGGATCGAGAAAAACATCAAGGCAGTTTACAAAACTGTGGATACCTGCGCGGCTGAATTCCAGTCCTCTACACCCTACTATTACTCAACTTATGAAGAAGAAAATGAAGTCATCCGCAGCGAGAAATCCAAAATCATTATTCTCGGCGGTGGACCCAATCGCATTGGGCAGGGGATCGAGTTTGACTATTGCTGTGTTCATGCGATTATGGCGCTAAAGGAGGAAGGATTTGAGACCATCATGGTCAACTGTAATCCCGAAACAGTGAGCACCGATTACGATATTGCCGATAAACTTTATTTCGAGCCGTTGACCCTGGAAGATATTTTAAGCATAGTAGAAATTGAGCAGCCCGATGGTGTCGTGGTTCAATTTGGTGGACAAACGCCGTTGAAATTAGCCATACCGCTGGAAATAGCCGGTGCAAAAATTCTCGGCACTTCACCGGACTCAATTGACCTGGCTGAGAATCGGGAGCGATTTGGACAGTTGATTCAACAACTCAATATCCGCCAACCGGATCATGGGCTTGCATATTCGATTGAGGAAGCTTTTGAAGTCGCCGATCGAATTGGTTTTCCCGTACTATTGCGCCCCTCTTATGTACTGGGTGGACGTGCGATGGAAATTGTCTATGATAAAAGCACACTCAAAAATTACATGAAACGCGCCGCCCGTGTTTCACCCGATCATCCCGTGCTCATCGATCAATTTTTAGAAGATGCATTTGAAGTGGATGTGGACGCGGTTTGTGATGGTGAAGAGGTATTGATCGGCGGCATTATGCAGCATATTGAAGAAGCCGGTATTCATTCTGGCGATAGCTCCTGCGTACTGCCTTCTTATATGATTCAGGAACAACATCTTGATATGATGCGGGAGCAAACTCGAACGCTGGCACTCAAACTCAATGTGAAGGGTTTGATTAATATTCAATTTGCAATAAAGGACGATATTCTTTATGTATTGGAAGTAAATCCCCGAGCTTCCCGCACCGTGCCATTTGTGAGTAAAGCGACTGGCATTCCCCTCGCAAAGATCGCAGCCAGGATTATAGTGGGGAATAAATTAAAAGACCTGGGGCTTCATGAGGGAACGATTTCCAATGTTATTTCCGTGAAAACACCGGTATTTCCTTTTGCCAAATTTCCCGGTGTGGATAATTACCTGGGACCTGAAATGCGCTCCACCGGTGAAGTGATGGGAATCGCTGAAAATTTTGGTTTAGCCTTTGCCAAAGCGCTGTTAAGCGCAGGGAAAAAACTACCGCTGGAAGGTAATATTTTTATCAGCGTCAATGATTTTGACAAAGCCAAAGCGTCAAAGCTTGCTCTTGAACTCTACAATATGGGCTTCACTATTTTAGCGACCAGGGGAACCGCGGATTGCTTCCGCAAAGCCGGCATCGAGACAGAAACCATTTACAAAATCAACGAAGATCGCCCTAATGTTGTGGATCATATCATCAACGGCAATATTAAAATGATCATCAATACGCCTCTTGGTAAAACCTCTCGTGCCGACGAATACGCCATGGACCGAGCTGCCATCCATTACAACATCCCCTGCCTGACAACGCTTTCCGCTGCCTCAGCTTCGGTCGAAGCCATTCGTGAATTAAAGAAAAATGGTACTGCCATTTCGGTGAGGAGTTTGCAGGAGTATGCAGGAAGTAAAATATAAAGCATTTATGTCTAAACAAAGATTATTTTGTTGGCGATGCTGATGTCGTTTTGACATCTTAATTGTGAATATTGAATTGACAATTAGGACAAATGCCAAATAAAGAGATCATTTTATTCTGTCCACTTATCTATCAATACTATTTACAACACAAGTTTGAATTCAAACAAGTCTATTTTCTATCTGCTTGTTAACCTAATCATGGTATGAATACCTGCCCTTTTTAATATTATCAGCCTGAGCCATTACAAAAAATTCAACTTTTCTCTTGACATTCACCTCAAAAAGTGCTACATTTATAAAATTCGTAACACGAAATAGAAATGAACTCCATCTCCCGGATGGAGTCCATTTCCATGCTCACGGAGAACAAAATATGAGCGAACTCATCCGATTCGGTGTATCCATCGAAAATCACCTGCTACAACAATTTGATCGCCTTATCCAGCAGCGTAATTATTCCACCCGCTCTGAAGCCATTCGTGATCTCATTCGTAATGAATTGGTGCATGAACAATGGAAGGACAGCGAAGCCGGATCCATCGGTACGGTTACCATTATTTACGACCATCATGTGCGGGATTTGAGCAGTATACTGACTTCGGTGCAGCACGATTTTAATGAGCAGATTATCTCCACCATGCATGTGCACCTGGATCATTATAATTGCCTGGAAGTTTTAGCGGTCAAGGGAAAAACGAAAACCATTCGCGAGATTGCTGATCGGCTGATCAGTATCAAAGGCGTAAAGCACGGGAAGCTGGTGATGACGACAAGGGGGGAGCATGTTTAGCCAGAATGGGTAATTGGGTGATTAGGTAATTGGTTTATTGGGGAATTTGGAGCAATGGAGTACTGGATGAGTGGAGTTCTTGTGCATTATTCCACTAATCCATCCCGCCAATACTCCATTAACATTTGTTTTAAATTTCCAGATCAGTGAAACGACAATCAAAGTGCAAACTCATTTTTTTATAAATTCGTAGCACAAAAATCAAAATAGTAATACTACTAACAACCAATTCGGAGGGTGTTAATGAAAAGATTTTTGATCGCTTTAACGATTGTTTCTCAATTTTCGATTACACAAATTTCTGCTAAAGAAAAACCTGTCGATCCTGACTCGATTCGCTATCGGTTTGCGCCAATTGTTGTAACAGGTCAGCGTTATGAAATGCCACAAAAGGACGTAGCTGCTAGTATTTCGATTATCTCCCCGAGGGAAATTCGGCAGACCAATCTCACAACAGTCGCTGATGCAATTTCATATTTAGCCCCTGGTGTTTACACAAACCGTCGCTCCGCAATGGGTTATGGTGTGGCAGCATTAGCAGGTGGCAGCATCACGATTCGGGGAGTTGGAGGAAAACCTAACACCCAGGTGCTCATGCTTATTGATGGCAGACCTGATTTCCAGGGGATTTTCAGTCACCCTATTAATGACGCTTACTCTTTGGACAATGTCGATCACATTGAAATCCTGAGAGGACCCGCTTCTGCTGTTTATGGGACGAATGCATTGGGCGGAGTGGTTAATATTATTACAAGAGAACTTCCAACTTCGGGATTTGAAAATAATGTCAATATTGGCTATGGTAGCTATAATACCCAACGATATCGATTTCATCATGCAGGAACGATCGGCAAGCTACAATACTTCGCTGGTTTTGGCTATCAAGCATCGGATGGGCATCGAGAAAATTCCAACTTTAAGGCGCAAAATTATGCCTTAAAAATGGGCTATCAAATCAATCGTCACTACAACATTAACTTAAATGGCAGTGTTACCCCATACCAGTTCCATGACCCGGGTCCAATACAGGGTGAACACTATTTGTCTGGATATTTCGATTATGGCGATATTACCCGAAGTTCTATGGATTTGACGTTGAGTAATAGATTCGCTAATACTGATGGTACAATTAAGATTCATGGCAATTTTGGCAAACACAAATTATCCGATGGCTGGGTTTCTGACGATCAAACCAATGGATTGATTGCTTTTCAGAATTTTTATCTTCCTTATGAAATCAAAACAACCATTGGCTTTGACATCAAACGGTATGGCGGCACGGCGCGATCAAACGGCATTAAATTGGGCACTTTTTTCAATGATGAATATGCTAGTTATCTGCATCTTCAAAAACTTCTGCTTAAAAAAATCATTCTCGGTTCAGGAATTCGCTATGAACATAATTCTCATTTCGGCGCTGAATGGATTCCCAAGTTCAGCCTGGTTTACCATCCCCTTTCGCAGACAGCGTTGCGAGCAACAGTAGCAAAAGGATTCCGCACACCTTCGATCAAAGACCTTTACCTGTTTCCGCCAGCCAATCAAAATCTGAAACCAGAACGGCTATGGAGTTACGAGCTTGGCGTGAATCAATCAATTGGAAATGTTGTGACACTGGATATTTGTGGTTTTTATTATCAGGGCGATCAAATGATCCAGACGACCATGATCGCGCCGGGACAGATGCAGAACCAGAACGTTGGTTCCAACCAGGCAAAAGGATTTGAGGTGGCAGTGCAGGCAAACCCGGTAACGAATTTCTCTGCCAACGTTTCCTATTCTTACCTGAATTCTGACACGATCATTCCATTTTCTCCCAACAAATTTAATTTTATGCTGAATTATAAACTCAGGGATTTGAATATCTCACTTTATGGTGAACATATTCGGGAGCTGTACACCAGTTACCAATTGAACCAGATGCCGTCAAAAACAACGATCGAAAAGCTATCGGATTATACGCTTGTTCATCTGAAATTAAATTATCGCTTGATGGAAAACCTGAACCTGTCGGTAGGTATCGAAAACCTGTTGGATGAATCATACCAGATTTTGAAAGGTTATCCCATGCCAGGAAGAACGGTTTTTTGTAATTTATCATTCAATTTTTAACTGCTATTTCTTATTGCAATGCTATTTAATAAAGAAGCGGAGTGATGGAGCGTTGAAGTAATGGAGTGGAAAATACTCCAATACTCCAGCACTCCACTACTCCATTAATCCTTTCACAACTCTGTATAATGAAAATCAATACTCAACAAATCACCCTGATAGCTTTATTTATCGCTCTCTGCCTTCTTGTACCTTTCGTGTTTCATTTAGTTGGTCTCGGGAAAATGTTTCTCCCGATGTTTCTTCCTATTCTTTTAGCAGGATTTATTATCGAGTTTCCTGCTGCCATGTTGGTCGGTTTTCTGGGTCCCTGGATTTCCGCCTTTGCAACTGGTATGCCGCCGTTATTTCCCACAGCACTTTCGATGTGTGTTGAAGGTGTATTAACAGCAGGTTGGGCATCTTATCTTTATCATCAAAAACGAATTTCGTTCTGGTTCGGATTAATCGTTGCCATCATTGCCCAGCGGTTGGCACGGATAGTCATGTTGTTGCTCATCCTCCCGCTATTTGGATTACCCGCGAAAGTGCTTTCAATTGCTGATTTCGTTTATTCACTGCCAGGAGTTTTATTACAACTTTTATTAACTCCAATTATCCTTTTTATGTTGTGGAAATCAAAAATTATCGAGCGAAAGTCATGAAGAAAAACATTCAAACCCGACGTTATTTTAATGGTCTGGCTGAAGAATGGGAAGCCAAAAAAATTGCTGACGACGAAAAAATTGAAAATCTGCTGATTAAAATCGATTGGGATAATTGTAAAATAATCCTTGATATCGGCTGCGGAACAGGCGTACTTTTTCCCTATTTAGAACAAATTACACACGGGCAGGCAAAAATTCTTGCTATGGATTTTGCTGAAAGTATGGTCCAGGAAGCAGCTCAAAAAAAATACTCATCAATTAAGATTCTTTGTGGATGTGCGAGATATTTGCCTTTTCTCGATAATTCAGTCGACCTGATAATTGCTTTTCATGTGTTCCCGCATATCAAGGGAAAAAAATTGGCAATGAAAGAATGCTGGAGAGTTCTCAAGCCCAATGGTGAATTAGCGATCCTTCATATCCATAGCAGTCAGGAAATCAATGCCATTCATCGCGAGATCGGGGGGGCAGTGAAAAATCATAAACTGCCGTCTGCGAAGCAAATGTGTCAGATGCTGGATTCGGTTGGTTTTAAGATTAAACAAGCAGTCGATCGGGGTGGGGAGTACTTTTTAAATGGAAGGAAAATAATGAAGTAATTCCCCTTTTTATATTTTAGAAAATGGCAAATAATATAGCGGAGTGATGGATTGTTGGAGTGATGGAGTTAGAACTTAAGTGAAATATTATAGAAATACATTACTCCACTTTTTATAATTATTAGAGATCTGCAAAATAGGATAAATTGTCATTTCTAGCGGAGCGAGAAATCTGGTTAACGAATTGATATTTTAAGCTATACAGATTTCTCACTTCACTTCGTTTCGTTCGAAATAACTGAAATATTTTAATTTTGCAGAAGTCTATATAATTATCATATTTGAATATTAAATCAGTATGCAAACTTTTCAGTAGTGGTAAACCATTACATCTGCTGATTATGACTCAACTGTTTCGAGATTAATTTGAGGCTTTTTCTCCTTGAAATTACTTTTCCATTGTTGCATAAAATCTTCAAATCTATTGAATTTTGTTTCAATTCTAACAAATTTTGTTTCCAAGTCGGCAACTTGCTCCTTTACATCCAATCGTTCTAAAATTCTTTCCTGTGTTTTCTCAACATTATGAATACTCTGCATTACAGCTTCAAATCGTCTATAGTTTTCCCTTTCGTTGGCTTCAAATCGACGGTTCATTTCTTCTCTCAAATCTCTTAACTCTTGTTGAAAATTTTGAAATCGTTGATCGATCTTTTGAAATTCTTCTTTGTGATGCTCAAGTTCTGTACGAATAGCTTTCAGCTCTGGAACTAATAGATCTTGAATAGCAGACCGAAAGCTGCCGACTGTTTTTTCTAAATTGCTCATTAAAATCTCCTGCTTTCTTCAATATTGGTGATGCTTATTAAAATATAAAAAATCAAATTAAATAATGCAATAAATTTCTAATGATATTTAAAATACGCCGCACAGGTGCCTTCGGTTGAAACCATACACGGTCCGATTGGATCATCAGGTGTACAGGCTGTTCCAAATAAGGTGCATTCAATAGGAGTTCGAATTCCACTCAGCACCTCGCCACAGATGCAACCTTTCGGTTCCGTCACATT
>Ga0111175_1149_pt1 | contig 20545 bp, 16 predicted proteins | sample DeeMarSWOR324_28_FD_80228 | JGI IMG/M metagenome (GOLD analysis project Ga0111175, IMG submission 80228) | Bacteroides sp. SM23_62
AACCATATGTATTTGATCTCCTCCTCCCAATGCCTGATAATATTGCCCAACCTCCTTAAAAGTTTCCCTGGCCCCCTGAATACTGAAAAAATCACGGGTGGTGGTGATCATTAAACCGGGCCTGGGTGCCCTGACCTCCAGAAGATCTGCATGATCAATGCCCTCACTGAACATATGATACAGATTTTGTTCAGCATCCTGCGGTCCGATCGATTTCAGCACATATTCCATGCTGGTAATAAAACATTCAGGAGCTGCAGCCAGTATTCGGTCATCAACGGCGGCTGTAAAGGCTGTCTGTGTACCACCACCCGAGCGTCCGGTCATACCGATCCTTTCCGGATCCACTTCATTCCTGGAAAGCAGATAATCAACGCTTCTGATACCGTCCCAGATGAAATATTTGGTAGGGGAATATCCGGAAATATAACATTGTGCTCCGGGATAAGAATGTTCAGTAGTTGGACCAAAACGGGATTTGCCCTCCCTTTCATCATAATACTGTAAGCGCTCTCCCTGTCCGACGGGATCAAATGCCAGCACAATGAATCCTTTTTTTACCAGATTGATGATGATGTGCTGATAGGTTTCACTGCGGAAACCATTTTCGGTATGCCCGCTCGCATAAATGACCGCAGGGGCTTTTCCTTTTCTCTTTTCAGGCAAAAACAGGGCAGCCGTTACATAGTATCCCGGAACGGATTCAAAAATAACCTTCTCAACCCGGTAACCGGGTTTCCTTCTGTGCAATCACTTCCTTTCTCTCCTTCAGTTGTTGAAAAGCCAGTGAACAGGAAGTTTTATACATGGCATTTTCCGCATCGGAATAATACTTCCAGAAATCAAATAGATTGACATCATCCTGGGATCGAACAGGTATAAGAATAGTCAGAGAGACGACCAGGGAAAGAAATAGTTTGTTTTTCATCTGTAGCAATTTTTAAAAGTGGTTATCAGATCTGCGACCATTGCAATTCCACCCCGTTTTTATTCAATAGTGACTGGAACCCACCCAGTAGTTTTTGGGTATTGCGTACCATTCTCGGTGTGATATCTTTTGCCAGTGAAAAGGCACACAACGAACCTGCGGCTTCTCCAATGGACCATTCCACCGGGTGCAACCGGTAGCAACCGTTCGAAATATGTGTTGTGCCGATATTTTTACAACCGGGGATCAGGTTCTCCATTCGCCTGGGAATTAATGCTCCAAGCGGGATCTGAAAGGGCACACTGGCCATATCAATATAATTGTCTCCGCCTGTACTGGGATGCAGGTCGAGATGATAATAGCCAATCCCTACCGAATCATTGAATGGTTGCTCCCGGATTGTATATTCAGCCAGGATCCTTCGTGACTCCCGGATATAAGGGAATTTTGCCAGACCATCTTCGGTACCCAGGATATCCTTTCTCAGTCTCAGGCCTTTCCAGCCCTGTTTTCCATCCGGACGGGGCACATCTGTCTGAAGCCAGTACAGGAGTGACAGGCTGAGTTGTTTAGCTTCATAAAGATGCTGCTTTCGGACTTCCGCGGGAACGTCGGTAATATTTCCGTTCATGTAATCATTCTGGGGCCAGTTAATGAGTGTAATATCACTGGCATAGGTTCCGCTGATAAAATTGCTGCGGTCTATCATTCGCCGGTACAGCCAAAGATTTAATGACGCTGTTACGGGGGCAGGAGTTGTTTTGCCCGGGGGAATAAAGGACAGTGTTTTCGGGATCAGGGTTCGCGGATCAGCATAATCAAGGGAAAGAATGGGGCCTGGCCAGGCCGGTTCCAATGACGGAACATAATTTTTCCAGAAATCATACATGGCAGGACGGTCAATGGTATGATTCTCCCCTTCCAGATGATCAATGGCGAAACAATGGGTCAATGCCTGAATATTTGCGGGATCAGCCTCCTCCGGGGCATGGGGCTCCCCGGTCTGCTTCCGTGATTCGGCCCCAATGACATATTCCGTTCCTGAAAGGGGCAGTAAATCACCCTCCTCACTGGCGTCAATATAATATTTTCCATGCAGTATGATCACGTCTCCCGTGTTCCTGTTCATACAGCTTAACGCATCTATTTTATCATTACCCGCAGAGGCCTCTACAGGCTGGGTATTCAGAAGAATCCTCAATTGGCCCTTGGCGATTGCCGGTCCGAGCATGGCCTGAAGAACGGCAACGGAAACACCAGGCTCGTGGCAGATCCGGGAGACAGAACCATTTCCGGGATTCAGAAATGCTGCTTCCATGGCAGCATTCGTCAGGGCGTAATTTTTCCTGTAGTACTCCCGGACCAGTTTACGATATTTCGCATAGCTTGCCGGTCGCCCGAAGTCTTCAATCCACTGATGCTCATCCGGCGGTACCCCCTGCTGGGATACCTGTCCCCCAAGCCAGTCAGTTGGTTCAGTCATTGTCACGGATGCTCCAAGCCGGCATGCTGCAAGGGCAGCCGCACATCCACCCAGGCCTCCTCCCATAATCACAATATCACTTTTAAATTCAGCGCCACTCTGGGTATTGCTGAAAGATGACCGGGCAGCATCAAGCAGGGTGGAGGCGAATACACCTGCGCCTAAAAACCCACACTGTTCCAGAAATTTCCTGCGCTTCATAGTCTATATCATAACGAGTGAAATCAGAATCTGCTGAAAAAGAATAAATATTTTTAATATATTGAAGATTCATTTTGTATCAGATTCGATTTCATTTTCAAGATAAGCATTATTACCTAAACCCAACAATAGGAAAAACCATGAAATCCATCAGAAAAAAAAAGACCGTAATCGCATTGGCAATTGCGGTTGTTTTATTTTCCCTCCCTCCCTGTGTAAATGCCCAGAAACCCGGGACCGGTAAACATGAGGGGGAAATTTGCGAAGTTATGTCCTATTCCATGAACAAGATCTGTAAGGAGTGGGATGGCCAGTGGCAGGGTATTTCGGTTGCCTCAGACGGGAATTGTTATTTTGGAACTTCAACTCATTCCGGAGGACACGGGGCCGGGTTCCATTTATATAATCCTAATACTAGAGAACATACGGTGATTGCGGAAGATATGACAGTGATCTGCGGAGAGGAGTTTAGCGGGTCCCAGCAGGGTAAAATCCACAGTCCCATCGTAGAACTGGACGGCTGGCTTTACTTTACCACCCACCTTTCCAACTACTGGCCCGAAGGCATAGAAGTATATCCCGGGGCCCATGTGCTGGGCTATGAAATGGCCACCGGCGAGTTCCGCGACTTTGGTATTGTGAAACCGCGCTACTCCATTTATTCTGCCATACAGGTGGACCCTGAACGGAAACTCCTTTATGTTCTCGTGGCTCCCTTTCACCCGGAACTGGTGAAAAATGACGGCGCCCACCTGTACAGCGTCAACATTGAAACGGGCGAAAAGAAAGACCTTGGCCAGCTTACCTACGGGCAGATGGGCGGCGTGCCCTGGTTTTATGTGGATAACCATGGAAATTGCTGGTTTACCCTCTGGAAAAGGGAATGGCAGTATACATATGATAGAGGTAATCTCTATTGCTATGATGTCAAGGCCGGGAAGATCATCACCTATGAAGATGTGCTGCCGAAGAAGGGCGAACTTATTGACGGCACACCTGTCAATGATGAGTATTCTTATATAACCCGGTGCTGGAACTGGGTCGGGGCACTTCCCGGCAGGGAGAAATGCCTCTTTGCCATGGGACACTGGGGGGGCGGTGACGAGCGCCTGTGGCTCTTTGATCCAGCCAAAGACATAAAAAGCGGAGAGGCATTCGAGCCCATTGCCCACATCGGTTCCACTTTCCATGAGACCGCCATGGGAGGGGACAGGCTATATTTTGTGCAATTTGAGGACCTGGCCGTTCAGCGGACCCAGAGCCCTGAATTGAACAGGGATGAAGACCCGGATATAGTGGGTTATGATGCAAACCTGCACCTGCGGAGCATTTCCCTCAAACCGGGCGATGACCGCACCATTACCGACCATGGAAAAATCGTTGACCAGGACGGGAGGGCTGCCCGGATGATCAATGCACTGGCTGCCGATGACAAGGGCCGGGTTTATATGATGGGCAGCTGGTACATCAAGTCCTACAGGGAAGCTTCCCTGCAGGTACTGCTATTCGATCATCCCGGAGAGAGGATCTACAAGCTGTTAAAACGCGGCGAGTTTTTTGCCGTGGCCGAAACTGAAGGAAATTAAGCATACATACCTGAATATGTTTAATCGATCATCAGATAGGTTACTTTGCACTTTACTCCTGTCACTTTTTCTTTGTCCTTTGAGTAGCCAGCAACCTGCTTATCTTCAATACCTTGACCATCCCTGGGTGGATTCGGTACTGGCCACGCTTTCCAGGGAGGAAAGGATTGCCCAGTCCGTCTGGATAGCCACCGGACCAGAAGAGGATATATCACATTATGTAAAAACAGACCAGATCATCAGGGAGCATGGTATCGGTGGACTTATTTTTAATCAGGGCAAAGCTGCAGCACAAACCCAGTGGATAAACCATTACCAGTCTGTCAGCAAGGTGCCTCTGGCCTTTGGTATGGAAGGTGAATGGAGACCATATCCCAACCAGATGGCACTTGGGGCGATCACCTCTGGTTCACTGAAATACCAGATGGGTGCAAGGATTGCCCTGGAATTAAAGGGACTGGGGATACACATTGTCCTGGCGCCGGTGAGGGATGCAGATGTAACCGCTGCTCTTCAGGAACGTCATTTGCTAAGCACTGGGAAATATACCTCGGGTCCAGACCACACTGAAATGGATAGCGTGCTTGAAGAGGTTCCGGGATTCGCGGGACATATAGCCACTGATGCTTCAGCCATGACTAGCCTGGCCACCTGTTTTGAACAGGGCGATGACAATGCCGGCATTGCGATCAGGCAGATCCAGTCACTGCTGGACCAGGATAAAGCAGATACAGCAGCCATTACGCTCAGGGCCAGGATGATCCTCGCATTGAAATACTGGTCAGGGCTCCAACCTGCTTCCCCGGCAGACAGTTCTGATAATAAAGCATTTATCAGAGATCTGTATAAGCACTCACTTACCGTCCTGAATAACAGTGACCATTCCATTCCCCTGAAGGGTCTTGAGGGAAAGAAAATAGCCTGTATAGCGATCAATCATCAATCCACTACAGCTTTCCAGGACATGGCAGGCAACTATACACGGACAGATAACTTTTTCTGGTATCCCGGAGCAATTGCTGAAGATTCATTGCTTTGGATGCTGCAATCATACGATGTAATACTTGCAGGGATTTATACTGCCGGACAGGTACCCGAGAGCCAATCCGGTATCCCCGACGGAATGGACACTTTCCTGTCATCGCTTTCCGAAACCAGCCATCTGATATCGGTTTATTTTGGTGATCCTAATGAGCTTGTAAGTATTGATGGACTTAGATCCTCAGAAGGACTTATCCTTGCCTATCAACAAAATATCTATACGGAGGAGCTGGCTGCCCAGCTAATATTCGGAGGCATAGGGGGACAGGGCAGGCTGCCTGTTGCCATCAGTGATAAGTACCCTGCCGGAGTTGGGGTCAGCACACCCGCCAACATCAGGCTGCAATACGCCTACCCTGAAAATGCCGGGATCTCTTCCCGGAAACTGAAACAAAAAATTGATTCTGTCGTAACCGGTGGCCTGGTGGCCGGAGCCTACCCCGGCTGCGAGGTAATCGTTGCCCGCAAAGGGATGGTGGTCTTTCACAAAACATACGGCTATCATACTTTTGATGCAAGGATAGACGTCCAGAAGAAAGATCTCTACGATCTGGCTTCCGTAACCAAGGTCTCCGGACCGCTGGCCGGACTGATGTTGCTCGAGAGCATGGGATTATTTTCACACGCTGGCCGGCTGGCAGATTACTGTCCCTCAATGAAGGGATCTGATAAAGCTGACCTTGAAATAAAAGATATCCTTACCCACCAGGCGGGCCTCTACCCCTGGATACCATACTGGGAAACAACGGTTAAAAAAAGCGGAATACATAAGAGTCGTTTTATCAAGCATGATGCCTCCGAAAAGTACTCAATCCAGGTGGCCGACCGGATCTATCTGAAGAGTAACTACAGGACGAAGATTTACAGAGAGATTAAAAAGTCAGCCCTCGGCGAAAAGGAATATGTGTACAGCGGGCTTGCTTTTTTTCTGTTTCCTCGAGTGATTGAGAACCTGTCGGGAGAACCCTATGAAGACTTTCTTGCAAACAATATTTACCACAAGCTGGGAGCATGGGATCTGGTTTTTCATCCTTACCCGTCTTATCCACTATCAAGGATAGTTCCTACCGAGATCGATACGCAATTCCGCAAGCAGCTGGTCCACGGATATGTGCACGATGAAGGAGCGGCCATGATGGGAGGGTACGCAGGGAATGCCGGTTTATTCTCCACAGCCAATGACCTGCTGAAACTCTTCGAAATGTACAGGCGCATGGGTAATTACGGAGGAGAGCAGCTCATACCGGAGGAAATTATGAAATTGTATACCCGTTACCAGTTTCCAGATAAAGGAAACAGAAGTGGTCTCGGATTCGATAAACCTTCCCTGGGTGAGCGTGACGGAACCGTGCATGATTATCCCTGCCCGGGAGCATCACCTTCCAGTTTTGGACATTCGGGATTTACAGGAACATTTGCATGGGCTGATCCCGAGCACGAAATAAGCTATGTTTTTCTCTCCAACAGGGTATACCCCACCCGGGAAAATGATCTGATAACTGATATGCATATCAGAACAGCGATCCTTCAGTGCGTATATGATTCGATCATTGAATAGGGCAGGAATGAATTGGAGATTTCTGGAGGAAAATGATACTATTAACATGGCTTAGAACGTGAATTTCAGACTCACACCCAAAGATCTGGCGGCAGGAAGCTCGTATCCTTCCGTACCCTGGGCATTGGTGGTCCCAACCGATATGTTCGGATCGATAACTTTGGCTGCGTTATGGAGGAAATCAAGATTTCCTCCCACCAAAGTTACCCCGAGGTTTTGTAAAAAGGGGTTGTTTTCAATGCTGTCAGACTCCATCACACCATCAACTACCATTCCGTCACGTCCTTCAAGAGTATTTTCGGAAAAACCATCACTGGCGAGATTGACTTCGGTTAAAGATGACCTGGACATCTTTTTTCGAACAGTATCCTGGCAGTAATGGTTTTATATAATTCTTACAGTCTTCTGGCCTCATCGATCATCGCGACCATATTCTCAATGGGTATATCCGCCTGCAGGGTAATGCCCGGTTCAAGGATATAGCCGCCCCCTGCCCCCATATGGGTTTTAAGTTTCTTAACCTCAGCCCTTACTTCATCCGGTGTGCCATACGGCAGGAGCTTTTGAGTGGGTACTCCCCCGCACAGGGTAAGGGCTTTCCCAAATTCCTTTTTCAATGCGATCGGATCCATTGCTTCCGGTTGGACAGGGTGCAGAATATCCAGGCCGAGCTCTATCATATCCGAGATAATCAAGGAAACATCACCGCAGGTGTGATGAAATATTGTACGTCCATTTGTTTTCCCTTTGACATAGATCTCTGAGAGATAAGGTTTTATATACTCCCGCCACATTTCCGGCGACATCATAAGCCCGTGCTGTGTGCCATAGTCGTCACTTAAGGCAATCCCATCGAATTCAAACCTGCTGAAAAGAATATCCATTGAGGCAAGGATATAATCTGTGATTCCCCGCAGCATATCCTTTACGAATTGGGGATGCATGGCAATATCAAGCAGGATATGTTCCATGCCGCGCATGAAGGTGGCACGTTCCCAAAGGTCACCGATCCAGATGATGGTAAAATTATCCCGATTCCCGTCACACCATTGCGAGAGATCTTCAAAACGATATTCATCAGAAGGATCAGGAAATGTATATCCGTAGAGATCAGGCTCATGAATGCAGGGTCCGACAGGTGAACCGCGGTCAATATAACTGGTAGTCCACTGTACCCCGAATTCATCTTTTGCATAAGGTCCGAATACTGCTGGAGATGCATATAACGGTTTAATGGTTTTCATGCCCTTCATGCGGATGGGAAAGTCAAGCACTTCTTCTATGGGAGAACCACCGTAATGTTTTTCCACCTTATTCTGTGCAAGGGGGGAAAAGGAGAAGTTGAAGGGTACTGCTTGCGCAGTTTCATGAGCTAATATTTTCTGTATCCATTCTTTGTTTTTCATATTAATCCTTTGTGCAATCACTGTCTTTTATTTGAGGAGGCTTCATTGGATACATTATGTTTTTCCAGTTATTTCCATTGCCACATGTATGATAAAGCAGGGGAGGTCTCCTATCAAAGGTTTTATCGACAATAAACTTAATAATTGAATCAGGCTTTTTCAAGGGATGCTCCTGGAAAAGGCAAAATAATCGATGGCGTGTAATCGATTTCTGATATGCTTCCAGGCCTTGATCCAGCATATGCATAGCCTTTGTCAGTTTTTCGTATATTGATGAATCATTTTCAGGTTCAAACAAATTGTCTTGAAACTTCCCAATTTTCCACGGTACAGAATTTCAATTACCAATAGTGATTTTTATAAAAAAGCCTAAGAAGGATGAAAACAATACAAACATTATTCTGCTACGGTTACTTTGCCGTACTTGTTCTCTTTTTTCTAGTTCCCAATAATGCATGGGGGCGTAATTATGTGAAAATTGCCACCATCGGGGCACCTTCTCCTCACCTGAACCTGGACCAGGAACCACAGGAATTGGTGGACCAGATGATTGAATTCTGGCAAAATGAACTGGCCCAGGTGCTCCCCGACAAACCGGATCTGATCGTTCTGCCGGAAGCCTGCGACCGCCCTGCTGGAATGAATACGGAGTTACAATTCCGGTATTTTAAAGCACGTGGAAACCAGGTAATGGAATATTTTATATCCGTGGCAAAGGACAATGAATGTTATATTGCCTTTGGAATGAAGCACCAGCTGGAGGACGGAACCTGGAGGAATTCCTGCATCCTGCTGGACAGACAGGGTAATATCACCGGTATTTACAATAAGAATTTCCCGACGATCGGGGAAATGGAGGCAGGGATCAAAGCCGGGAAAGAAGCCCCGGTCTTTCAATGTGATTTTGGTCGGGTAGCCTGTGCCATCTGTTTTGACCTGAACTTTGATGAATTACGCCAGCGATACGCTGAGCAGAAACCCGATATCATTGTCTTCCCATCCATGTACCACGGAGGACTGGTACAGGAACACTGGGCCTATACCTGCAGGGCATATTTTGTCGGGTCCATTGCCATTGCCAGCCTTCGCTCTGAAATTCGCAATCCCATGGGAAAGGTGGTTGCCACATCCACGAATTATTTTGATTATGCGGTAGCCACCATCAATCTGGATTACTGCCTGGCGCATCTCGATAACAACTGGGCCAAATTAAGTGCAATGAAGGAGAAATACGGTGAGGCAGTAAGCATTTCAGATCCGTCGGAAATAGGCTCCGTATTGCTGACCAGTGAGCACGAGAGCATACGCATTGATGAAATGGTCAATGAATTCGGAATCACCCTGCTCGATGACTATCTGCAAGATTCAAGGGAATACAGACACAAGCCGGGGATTATGGAATAATCCGGTCAAATTCAAGAAATCAACTATTTTTCGATGATTGATCAATCATTGACCTAATTTATATCAACTTTAGCTTTGTTCAATCATAAGTTAAAGATACCTTTAACATACAGAAAAGAACTAGCTTTAGCCTGTTGCGGTTGGCTGATTATCTACCTGATTATCAGCACACATAATAAAAGAATACACATATGAAAAAAGGATGTAAAACACAGGGTCCTGGTATCCAGCGCCGCGATTTTATCAAAACAACTGCCATCGGGGGATTGGCTCTTTCAGCGATGCCCAGTCTGGCCTTTGGACAAAAGAGTGTAAACGACAAAGTACAGCTTGGATTCATAGGAGTAGGCGGCCGCGGCAGGTCACATCTCCGGAACATACTCAGAAGGGATGATATACATGTTTCGGCTATCTGTGATATCGATCCGGTTGCCATCGAAAAAACCCTGGGTATGATATCGGAAGCTGGATATGAAAAACCGGCAGTATATACCGAAAACGAATATTCGTACCAGGATCTGCTATTACGGGAAGACATCGACGGCGTCATAATTGCCACCCCCTGGCTATGGCATACACCCATGACAGTGGCAGCGATGAAAGCCGGGAAATATGCCGGGGTCGAGGTTTCTGCGGCAACGACCCTGGCAGAGTGCTGGGACCTGGTCGATACCTATGAAGAAACCAGGGTGCCAACCATGATCCTTGAAAATGTATGTTACCGCCGGGACGTTATGGCGGTAATGAATATGGTGCGGCAGGATGTTTTCGGTGAATTGCTCCATGCCAGGTGTGGTTACCGGCACAACCTGTATGGAGCCAAGTTTAACCCGGGGGTCAGCTTTGGTGAAGGCGCAAGCGGTGAAGCCCGCTGGAGGACCCAGCATTCATTATACCGAAATGCGGATCTCTATCCTACCCATGGCGTTGGCCCGATTGCCACCATGCTCAACATCAACAGGGGAAATAATTTTCTCACCCTCACTTCCCATGCGACTAAATCAAGGGGACTTCATAACTATATCGTGAACCATCCGGAAGGGGGACCCGACCATCCGAATGCAAAGCTCAAATGGGCCCTGGGAGATATCGTGACCTCAACCATCAATACGGCAAACGGTGAAACCATCATTGTCACACATGACACAAATTTACCCAAACCTTATTCCCTGGACTTTCAGGTGCAGGGCGTAAAAGGGCTGACTGAATTCGATGGCCATAAAAAAAGAATATATGTGGAAGGGATAAGCGAACATCACCAGTGGGATGAGATGGATGAATGGCTGGTCAAATATGACCATCCCCTATGGAATAAATATGGTGAATATGCGGAAGGTTCCGGACACGGGGGGATGGACTTTTTTGTTGACCATGCTTTCGTCGAAACTGTTAAAAGAAAAGCTTTGCCACCCCTCGATGTTTATGATGCGGCAGCATGGAGCGCAATTACGCCGCTCTCCGAACGGTCCATCGCCGAAGGGAATGCACCGCAGTATTTCCCGGATTTTACCCGTGGCTGGTGGATCAAAAGAAAACCTGTATTTGCTTTATCAGATGATTATTAAAAATGACAGCATATGAAGATCGACCTGAAAGGTAAAAACATTCTGGTAACGGGGGGAGCCGGCGATGGTCTGGGACAGGGAATCTGTGAGGCGGTGGATGAGGCGGGTGGCAGGGTGATTGTCAATGACCTCACCCTGGAAATGGCAAAAGAAGCTGCGGAAAAGTATAACAATGCCCTTGCCGTTGAAGGAGACATAAGCAAAGTGGAAGATGTAAACCGGATGTTTGACGAGATGAAGTCAGCATGCGGAACCATCCACGGGGTGGTCAACAATGCGGGGATAGGCCTTGGTAAGAATGCCATAGATGCCGAAGAAACAGAAGTAGACCGCCTGTATGAGGTGGATGTCAAAGGGATCTGGATGGTCAGCCGGGCATTTGTCAAGCAATTGCTGGCATACGGTGAAGTGGGGAATATCGTCAACATCTCCTCCATCCAGGCCTTTGCAACCATGCACCGCATGGCCATATATGCCGGCTTTAAATCAGCGGTTAACGGGATGACAAGGGGACTGGCCGTTGAACTCGGCCAGTATAATATCAGGTGTAATGCCATCGCACCTGGTCTGGTTTATTCGGAACAAAGTTTACACATGATAGGTAAATGGACACCGGATCCTGTAAAGTGGATGGAAGACCATAAAACGGACCACCAATGCCTGGATTTTTTTACCAGCGCCCGGGATTGTGGTAATGTAGTGGTTTTTTTGCTCTCAGACCTGAGCAGGAGCATCACCGGTCAGACCATTTGTGTGGATAATGGTACCATCAACCTGCTTTATAATAACGAATACACCTCTTAAAACAGAATTAATAATAAATACATGAAAATCAATGCAATTTCCCTATATGAAGTAATGGTACCTGCACATCCGGGTGCCATTGAAAGTGAGGGGATGAACAAACCCCTGCACAAACTTCCTGTCGGAACAAAAGATGCTTGGACCGTACAATTTGATGAACTTTCAAAGGTCCTCGTAAAAATGGAACTTGAGGACGGGACCATCGGCTGGGGAGAGCTGTACCGGGCCCATAACTGGAAAACCGTTGACAGCATAGCTGAATCAATGATCGGAAAAGACATTAACACATTCACCCTGCAATCCCTCCCCTTCCATTTTTGCAGGGAATATGACGGGTTTGAGTGTGCCATCTGGGATGCCTATGCCAAGGCCCATGGACTTCGTGTGGCAGACCTGCTGGGCGGACCGGTCAGGGAACAGGTAAAAGTGGGGGCATGGAGCGGGCACAGGCGGTTAGATGACGTTGGTGACCTGGCCGGTAAGTACGCTGAACTGGGCTATGATTGCATCAAACTTAAATGCGACCTGGAGGATGATGTGGTTGGCTGGTGCCGGGAGATTCAGCGTGCAGCACCTGCCATGTCCGTGATTCTGGACCCCAATGAAAGGTGGAAAACTGCCGGGGAAACAAGAAAGCGGATACATGGATTACAGGAAATAGGCAATCTGTTATGCCTGGAGGATCCTATTCCAAGATGGAAACTCAATGAATTTTCACAATTGCGTTCATTCGGGGCCATACCGATTGTCCTGCATATTTCCCTTTCTTACATCCAGCATGGCCAGCGTATTGACAATGCGATTGATGCCCTTCAGGCAGAAGCCGTAGATGGCTTTAATTTCAACTGTGGCCTGGCAGATTTTCAAAGACTGGAACACCTTTCATCGGCGGCGGGCCTTCCCTGCTGGCACGGTTCTGAAGTAGACCTGGGAATACTGGAAGCCATGTATGTACATTCAGCCGCCGCGGCAAAATCCTGCACCTGGCCGAGTGACATCTTCGGCCGGATGATACGAAGCCATGACCTGTTAAAGGAGCCATTACAATTCAACCCGCCCTACGTAGCGCTGCCCAAAGGTTTGGGATTGGGCATCGAGCCGGATGAAGATGCCATACGGGAACATCAGATCAATGAAAAATCTTATAAATTATGAGTTTGTTTATTAATCCATTCAACCAGCATGATCCGGACCGCTATTCTATATGGGAAATGTTAGTAAAAAGAGATATTGAAGCTTTTATCGAAAATGATTGGGAAGCGGTGGCCGGTGATTTTATCGAAGAAGGGTTTATGGGCATTGATGCACGCTCCTCAGACAATCCCGATTCATGGAACCTGTCCTTCCCGGATCTGAAATCCTACCGGCAGTTCTGGCTGGAACAGGCTGCCAACTTCACCGGGACCGATTGGGAAGACGATCCCAAAAAGAAACTTTTGGAGGCTACTACCATGCGGGATATTGATATTTCCGGGAACAGCGCCCTGGTACATAAAAAGTTCGACGGCGCCATCAAAAAGAAAAACGGCCGTATCGAACTATTAAACTGGCAGACCTTGTACCGGTGCAGAAAAGTCAAGGGACAATGGAAAATCACTGGTTTTACGGGTTTTCTGCCCCACCCGATGGGAAATGTAGCTGCCAGTAAACCACCTGTCGAATTGCCTGGGAATGCCTCTCAACATGTCACGGCCGGTCCCTATTCACCGGTGCTGAAGATAAATCCCGGCCAGCTGGTGGTCATTTCAGGACAGGCTGCCCTTAATCAGGAGGGGAAAACCATCGGGGATACCATTGAGGAACAGACAAAGGTGACATTGGAAAATTGCAGGAATCAGCTGGAAAGTGCAGGTAGCTCCCTGAACGAGGTATTCAAGGTCAATGTATATTTAAAAGACATAAGCCACTGGCCGCGTTTTAATGCCGTCTACAGGGATTACTTCACAGAGCCATTGCCGGTAAGAGCTGTGGTGCAGACGGGCTTACTGTATGATTTTTTAGTTGAAATTGAAATGTGGGCCATCAGAAAATGATTACTCCCCGTGGCCGCCATAGAACAACACGGGGCACACCTGCCCCTGGCCACCGACAGGATGATCGTTGAATATTTCTGCCAGCAGCTGCATGAGGATATTCCGGATAAAGTACTCATTTTGCCCTCTATGGGTGTAGGATGCTCGGAGCATCACCTGGACTTCACCGGATCGCTGACCCTGCAGCACGATACTTTTCTGCGACAGGCTGAAGACATGCTCGGTTCAGTGGCGCATCACGGATTTAAAAACCTCCTCATCTATAACAGTCATGGAGGAAATCTGGGCATATCACAGGTCATCGTCGAGCATTTCGGGAACCGTCACCCACAGTGCAGGATCGTGCTGGCTACCTGGTGGAAGATTGCCAGCGAAGCCCTGTTTGAACTGAATGAGACCGGCGAAGGCGGTGTGGGACATGCAGGAGAGTTTGAAACCTCCCTCATGATGTTGATTGCACCCGAACTGGTCCATCATGATAAAATCGAGGGTAAGAAAAACCAGCAAAGTTTTGAATGGGCTGACGGTGATTTACTCAGGGGACCAAAAGCTTCCCTGTATCGAAGCATGAAAAACATGACACCCAGCGGCGTGTATGGAGATGTGCGGATGGTCTCCGCTGAAAAAGGACAAAAAATAACAGACATAGCGGTCGGGGCCCTCAAGAAAATCGTACTCGATCTCTACCAGAACCCTTAAATTCAGGATTTACGGATCAGTTTTTTTGCTGCCAATTCATCGTAAATGGCCAGGCAGTTTTCGACGGCATAGCCGGATTCAAGGTGAAATGCAAATTTTATCGGTCCACCCTGGTTCTCTTCCAGGACCCGGTCCAGCCATTTGATAATATCACTTTTGGGTGAGCCTTTCAACATCAGGTTTACCGGAGGTTCAAGGTTGATCTCAAATCCAACGCCCTTCATTTCCCGTATTTTCGCTACAGATGTATTTGATCCCGTATCAATTACTGCCAGGTTCTCTATTTGCGAAATGGCATCCAGGATATGATCTGAGATACCGCATGAATGTAGCCGGATACTGCCGAAAGCTTTTCCCAGCTGAGTGACATAGGGTGTGATGAATTCACAGTACTGGTCATTTGAGATCATGGTACCCGAACATTCCCCAACATGGACAGATGTGATTGGCATACCGGCCAGTTCCGCATAGTGATTGATCAGTAGGATATATACATCAGTGATCCACTGGTGAATAACATGCAGGAGATCCGGGTCCATGACGATCATGATCATGGCATTGTCTCCGATAAGTTTGAAAGAAGTTGTGATGATACCGTGGATGGTGGCCCGGCCGGAGCTGTCCCAGAAAAAAGGCGGGATGATCTCCAGTTCAGGATGACCGCTCTTCAGTTGAATAATCTGGGCATCCAGCTCCTGAATAAACGGGTGATCCAGGATGGTCTCCCAACCGGGAAGATCCCTGCCTGAGGTAATATCCTTTAAGGGATTCCCGGATATATCCGAATCCCTGTCAGGGTATATCACAAATTCGGAACCCAAAGCAATGGCCAGGATCAGGTTGGGTTGTATGCCCCCGACCAGCACCTGGTTTTCATTTGTATAACCAGCCTGCATCAGGTTTGCCTCCATATGGTATAAAGGATAATCCGGGAACTTGCTTCTGACAAACCCGTTCATTTCTCGATCCTGGAGCCGTCTGTAAAGCGGGTCCCTGTAGTACTTATTCTCAAATTGAAATCCGCCTTTATCATGGAGCCATCCTTTTGATACGCTCGCCTGAAATGAGATCCTTTCCATCATTTAATGCCTGCTGGTTTCACGCCCTTCCCAGCCGCTTTTGCCTTCATCCATGTAAACTTCATGCACGGACCTTGAAACACGCTCATCCACTTCTTCAACCAGGCGGACCCTCAGCGGATTGGTCAGGCGTTTTTGCCATTTCAAAACCGGCGCATATGGCTTATCACCTTTATCAATCTCATAGGTAAGATAGGCCCATCTTTCAGCAAAGAAATATCCTTTCATCGCAGGTATCACCTGCTGATGGTTGGAAGATAAAAAGGGGAAAGAAAGCGCACGTGTCCAGTAGATCCAGGGTCCTCCCGTGATGTACATGTATGGATTGAGCAGCCGGGGCCTGTTCTCCAGTCCCGCATTGGAATAATCCAGCTGGATACCGCAAAAACCAATCCCGGTTTGTTCATTAAAGAAGGTGATCCATGGCACATCAGCCTCCATCGAAAGGTCTGTCAGATCCGGCATTTTGGTTACATCATACACAATGACGCTGTCCCTTATGACATCGTACCAGGCTGCATGTGTCATCAGCTCCCGCTTGAATACGATTTCGCCATTTCTAAGCGCAATGACATCTATCCGTTCATTGATCCGCATGGAGGTGGAACTGATGAAATAGGGCAAGCCCGGAAAAAATTCATAGCGGACCGATGCATCCACTTCAGGCAGTTCCCTGAGATGGTCCCACATTTCGGCAGTCGAGATCACGGGTCCCGCCATAAAACTCACATTCTCCGGTGGTTTCCAGTCTGCGGTATGTGTCCAGGGACGAGGAGGGGTGTATGCTCCCGGGTTCCAGTGAATGGCCCCGTTTGTCTCCATCCTGTGAAACAGAGGCACATCGGGCTTATTTTTAAGGGTGATCTGGTCCAGGTGACCGGAATTCGGATGCAATACAATGGAGTAAAGATCATTATCAACACGCAGGCCCGGGGCTTCTCCCTGCACCCTCAGATCGGTCCTGTACATCCTGGCGAGCGCATGTTCATTATTATAATATACAAGAAATACCTGGCTGGTCTTGGCTGGCACTTCTGCAAGAAAAGCCACACGTGCGGTAACCGTAGGCATCCACAGGGGAATTTCACGGGTAGGATTACCCTGCTTGTCCGGGGCCAGGTCATCCTCTTCCAGGAACAGTTGAATATCATAAACCTGGCTGGGTACCTCTGACAGTTCGTGGGTTTGGGGATCAACAGAAACGACACGGATATCCCGGGTCAATTGCTGGGCTTCATCCGGGTAAAAAGGCAGCAATACCTCTACCGGTTCTTCCTTCCGGTCAATTCCGGCTGTTTCAGTCAGCACAATGGCTTTGTAGTTTTTCCATGCTGCATCAAAAACCGGGACATCTTCCGGTGCTTTTAACTTTCTCTTTGCCGTCAGGAATACATCATCTCCGGATGCATGAATGTTCTCCTTCATCCGGACCATTATAAGTATCTCGTAATCCTTGCCAGGTTCCCATTTTACCCAGCCGACCAGGTGTGGATGGTGGTACAGTGTGCCGTCCTGGGATAAACCATATCCTGAAGGAGGACGGTGGCTCAGCACCGGCCTTCCCATATCGGTAATCTCATCTGCCCGGTGCAGATCGGTAAAACGGAGAGTTTTTCCGTTGATGGCTGCTTCCACTTCGATGACGGAAGGTTGGGGCAATTCCAGCTCGGCTATAAAATGATAAAACGGGATCGCCGGGCAGGGATAGCCCAGTTTGAGTTCATGAATGATCAGTTCCTTGTTTCTGTCTTCTTTGCCAAAACCAGGCAGAGAATTGAAAAAAATGAGACACAAACTTAAGAGAAAGATTAGGTGCTTTTTCATAATCGTGATAAGTTTTTTATTATTTCGTGGTAATAAGATTTCGTTGTCTCAGGGCTTCTACACCGTTCTCCCAGGGTCCTCCTGTCCCCCATATATAGTATGTAAAATAGGTCGTGTTCATCTGATCAATAAACAGCCATGGCTGGAATTCCACACAATAATAATGCGCATCCGGATTCCTGGGATGATTCATCCACATATGATGGAACAACAGCTGATCGACCGGATAAGCTGCCACATAGGTAACGTCTTCCCTGGTATCATAACCAGCATTCCATCCTTCCTTCAGGAAAAATATCCGGCCGTAATACCTCTCCGGCTTCATGCGGTATTCGTGCAGGCCATCGGCTTCCGGTACGGTAAACACATCTTCTGTCCAGTGTCTCCTACCCAGTTCCAGGAGAGGATCAGGCGCGATGATATTGGCTTCCTGATTCTTAAAGGTCAGCGCATACCGCAGCTCCAGCAAGGGGGAATTCCCGTAAAGGGTAAATGTTTTTTCCAGCCGGTTCCCAAAGTAATCGGTCCACATCCTCACCCGTACATAATCCCCTTCTTTCTGAACGATCTCGGCATCGTAGACCTGGTGGGTCTCCATGCTGGCCTGTCCCAGGAAATCCTCGAATCCTCCGTAAAAATAGTAGCCCCTTTTCCGGAAAGGACGCTTGTCATCTACGGGTTTTTCCGGCCATAATTTAGAAAACACATTGTCATGCCGGCTTTTCACAATGTACTCGATCACCCTCGCTCCGGTTGTTAACAACGTCACCTGCACACTATCGTTCTCCATGCGGAACTCATTGATACCATCACTGTTCAGGTCAATCTCATATACATGGGGATCTCCCTCCGCCTTGCCGACCCCCAGTTGTGTAATGGTTTCCACACCCAGGGCAGTCACCTTAACCTCATAGTCGCCAGGAGGAACATCCAGTTCAAATAGCAGATCCTGTGACGAGCCCGTGGCAGCACTGCAGCTCTTTGAAGCTTGAAACTGAAGCCTCTTATGATCACCGGAACGGAAAACCTGCAGTTCCACAGGAAAGTATGACTGCTTGCTGAAATTGTGGACCGAAACCGGATAACTAACCCGGGGAGTATGTCCATACAGGAGCCTGTGGACTGAAATGGCCGGCGGCAGGTCAAGCACGGCCAGGGTGCTCTTCTTTCTTCCTTCCATATTGAAATGCACTGCCACCGGGTTGGTACGGTCCATTGCCTCTTTTCCGGGCTGCAGGGAAAAGTGGAGGGTCTTTGAACTGTTTGACGGAAGGTCGACCGGAATGGTTGTATGATCTTCTGCCATCACTCCGGCTGGAAGTGTTAGTTCCAGATCACCGTATGCAGCTCTTTTACCGAAGTTACTGACCCTTACCTCCAGGTCATAACCATTTACCACTGCCTTCAAATCAATGTAGTCTCTAAAATACGCTTCAAGGTAAACCCTGTCAAGCAACAACATCTGGAGGGCATTCCGGTAGAGGGCGGGTCCCATCATCTTGCCCTGTTCCAGCACACCTGTGGCACGCCTGTCAAGGATAGCATCCCACATCGATTCCCGGGTGAGCGGCTTATCCTTTTCAATAAAAAGTACCATGCTGTTCAGGGCATGCTGATCAAGCGTTCCGGTTCTCAGGATAAACGGAACATTTTCATGGTCTATTTGTTCCTTGTTTCCTTCGGTGGCCAGGTATCCATCATAATGCAAGGGATCGGCCAGTGTATCCCAGACCCGTCGGAACACGTAGCCTCCTTTCTTACGGGCATATTCATTCCACGATTCCTTGGTGAACATGCTCTGTACCTGAAATCCGTCATAATCCCTGCATCCATAGACCGGCCAGAATCCCACATCTGTCACGATGGAAGATCCCACCTGTTTCATCCAGTCTTCCAGGTCATTTTTCGACAGAAAATCCATGTATCCATCGAAGACGAACCAGCTGTTACCTTCATTCATTCCCGTCCCGATCACCTCCAGCGGATGCCCTTTGGTGCAGGTCACACTGTTTAACAAGGTATATGCTCCAAACCAGCCTTTGTAAAGGCTGTATTTGCTGATGAGCCGGCCGGTATTCTCAATTAGCTCTCCCAGTGCCCGGCGTATGCCCGCATCCGGTGAACTGACCACAAATAACATATGCTCACCATATTCAAGCTGAAAGAGATCTGCCCGTATCAGGCCGGCGGCACCGTACTGATGGCTCTTCAGCTCACGGGGCCATTCCCGGTCTGCCGGTAATTCAGCCATGACTTTCTGTCCCGCTTCTGATCCGGGATCCAGAAATACCAGCACATCTCCTCCCGAGAGGGCTCCTTCCAGCTTATCCGTAGAAGGCTGGTCCAGGATGTCACAGGTTCCGGACAGCAGGGCATTCATAAATCCTTCCTGCATGATGAGCCCGGGAATACCCATATCTTCGGCAATGTCCAGCTTGCTTTGCAGGATCGTTTTCTCCACATGGGACCGTGCCATTTTGAAAAGATTGCCGTAACGGAATACCTCATGATAAGTATCGTGCCAGTAATTGGTATACCCGTTAAACTGGACTTCGCTTCTGACTGCATGATCTGCAGGGGTTAACCGGCCGTTATCATATTTGTAATCGGCTATTTTCTGGCCATTAATAAAACAGCTGGTTGAAAAAATAAGAAGGACCATGATGGCCGTGCCATCTTTCATATTCGTTCTATTCATTTGCAGTTGTAATTAAATTCTTCTCCCGCAGGTCTTTCACCCCATTTTCCCATGGTCCGCCGGCACCCCATAAATAATAGGTAAAATACATGGTGCTTTTCTGGATGATGGGTAGCCAGGGCTGAAATTCTGCATAGTAATAATGGGAGTCCCTGTTTCTGGGATGGTTCAGGAACATATGCAAAAACAAAGGTTGTGATACCGGAAATGCCCCCACGAATGCAACATCATCCCTG
>Ga0111175_1063_pt1 | contig 20480 bp, 14 predicted proteins | sample DeeMarSWOR324_28_FD_80228 | JGI IMG/M metagenome (GOLD analysis project Ga0111175, IMG submission 80228) | Bacteroides sp. SM23_62
CTCAGGAGGATATACGGTAATGTATTGTCTGATCCGGCAAAAATGGCCCGGGCTTGTGTCGATAAATATGGCGCCGACCTGATCAGTGTCCGCCTTGAAGGAACACACCCTGAAAAGGGAAACCGGTCCCCGGAACAATCAGTCGAACTGGTAAAATCTGTCCTGAAAGCCGTTGATGTACCGCTTATCATCACCGGTCATAATAACTTTGATCGCAACAACGAAGTCATGAAAGCGGTGGCCCAGGCCTGTGCAGGAGAAAACCTGTTGCTCAACTGGGTGGAACAGGACAACTACCGGACCATTGCCGGAGCAGCCCTGGCATACGGTCATGCCCTTGTCGCACAGAGTCCCATTGATGTGAATATCGGAAAACAGCTCAACATCCTGTTGTCAAATATGGATGTTAAAAAGGATCAGATCATCATGGATCCCATGACCGGTGCTACCGGATATGGGATCGAATATACCTATTCCGTGATGGAACGTATCAGGCTGACAGGGCTGAAAGGGGATGCATTATTGTCAGCCCCGATGATTGTTTCTCCGGGACAGGAATGTGCAAAGGTAAAGGAATTCAAAGCCCCTGAAAAGGATTTTCCATCCTGGGGCAATCTTGATAAGCGTGCCTATTCCTGGGAACTGGCTACTGCGCTCAGCCTATTATATGCCGGTGCCGGTATCCTCATCTTATATCACCCCGAGGCGGCATTGGCAACCAAAAAAACTATTTTCAAACTGATGGATGGCAAGGCCCGGATTTAATGAAAAAAAAGGGATTAGATGGCATTAACAGGTTTACAGATTCAGAAGCTCCTGCCCAAAACCAACTGCAAGGAATGTGGTTCCAACACATGCCTGGCCTTCGCCATGAAACTGGCCAGCAAGAAGGTGGAATTGGCAAAATGCCCATATGTATCGGAAGAGGCAAAGCAGATTATCGGTGCAGCCAGCGAACCACCTGTCAAGGGCGTTAAGTTTGGAACTGATGAAACATTGAAGCTGGGTGAAGAAACCGTTCTGTATCGCCATGAGAAAACGTTCGTTCATCAGACACTGTTTGCAGTGAACATCAATGATACGGATTCACCCGGTCATATTGAAGAAACACTTCGTTCAATCCAGGATTATAATCTGGAGCGTGTTGGAGAAGAGTATACCATAGACATGATCGCCGTCACACAGAAAAGTGATGATATTGAGAAGTTTACCGCATTGGCCAGGGAAGCCTGGGAGTTGGTTCAGCGGCCCCTGGTACTTCGCAGTTCCGATGTGAAAGGCCTTGCCGCTGCAGCACAGGCAGTAAAAGGTTCCCACAGTGTTCTGGCCTCGGCAACGATAGAAACAGCTGAAGCGTTAAAAGAAGTTGCGGCATCAAATGAACATGTACTTGCTGTTACAGCCCCCGATCTCGATGGAATCATAAGGCTTACCAAAAAGCTGAAAGAAGATGGATTCAATGATTTGATGCTTCAGTTCCGGACATATTCACTGGCAGAACGGTTCCAGGTAAATTCTATTGCCAGGCGCATGGCCCTGAAAGAAAATGATAAATCACTCGGTTATGCAAGTATCACCTTTCTGGAATCAGGAGACTTCACAGACGATATGGTGCTTGCTTTCAATGAGATCATCAAATATGGAGGTATCTGTGTTCTACCATCCTTTGATCCGGCTCAGCTTGTGGTACTTATGACGCTGAGATTGAATATTTATACCGATCCGCAGAAGCCCATACAGGTAGATCCGAAACCCTATCCGATTGGTGAACCTAAAAGCGACTCACCTGTATTTTTAACAACCAACTTCTCGCTGACCTACTTCATTGTCGCAGGTGAAATTGAAAACAGTGGTATCAGTGCCTGGTTGATCGTCCCCCAATGTGAAGGCATGAGTGTACTTACAGCATGGGCAGCGGGTAAATTTTCAGGACCACATATTGCCAGATCGATCAAAGAAATGGGATTCGAGGACCAGGTTACTACCCGTGAAATTGTCATTCCCGGTTATGTGGCCCAGATCAGCGGGGAACTTGAAGAAAGTCTTCCTGGCTGGAAAGTGATTGTCGGTCCCCAGGAAGCAGCGGATATCGAAAGTTTTGTCAATGTGAAGTTTAAATAAAAGATATGCCTGTCATCACATTCCAGCCGTCCGGTATAAGTATTGATGTGGATCCGGGTACAGAACTGCTGGATGCCGCAAAACTTGCAAACATAGAGATCGCCACACCTTGTGGTGGTAAGGGAAGCTGTGGCAAATGCCTGGTGCGAGTCGTTTCAGGAGAGGTGAATGCAAACAGTACCGATGTACTGTCTGAAACGGAACAAAAGGAAGGTTTTGTGCAGGCATGCCGGACAAAAATATTCGATGATCCGGTAACCATAGATATCCCTGAACAGGTTGGGATCAAAGCAAGTAAATTTACCGATGGTTTTTTTGATGCCAGCCTTATTCGAGGTGAGCTCTTTCCGAAACCTTCACAGTTAAACCCCTTGGCCAATAAAATATATGCAGAGGTACCGGGACCAAAACCTGAAGATGGATTCTCTGATGTTGGCCGGCTTAACCTCAGCCTGTTTCCGAATTGCTGTGAAAAGGAATGCTGTTATACACTTCCCGTAATCCGGTCTCTTGCAGATATGTTGCGTTCCAGCAATGGAAAAATAACCGCAACCCTCATACAGCTGACAGGATATTATCAGGTGATTCATATTGAACCGGGGGATACCACCTCACGACAATATGGTATTGCCATAGATGTTGGAACAACCACGGTGAGCGTGCTGTTAATCGATCAGTCCAACGCCGGCATCCTGGGCGTCCGGGCTGATTACAATGCGCAGATAAAGTGTGGACTGGATATCATCAGCCGCATCAACTATGCAAACCGGCCTGACCGGCTGGAAGAATTGCGACTTCTGGTGCTGAGAACAATAAATCAGTTAATCCGGCAGGTAAGTCATGAAAACGCTGTAAATCCTGAAGAGATATGCAATGTCGTCATTTCCGGTAATACTACGATGATTCATCTTTTGCTCGGTCTGAATCCCGAATATATACGTCTCGAACCTTATACGCCAACGCTTTTTGAAGCACCTTATTTACCTGCGAATGAGATTGGCATAGATGTGAATCCGGGTTCCCTGGTATATATTTCACCGGCAGTCGGCAGTTATGTGGGCGGGGATATTACGGCAGGGCTGTTGTGCACTGATCTTTCAACCGATACTGATGAAATCAATCTATTCATTGATATTGGCACCAATGGTGAGATTGCCATCGGGAATTCAGAATTTCTGATGACATGTGCCTGCTCGGCCGGACCGGCTTTTGAAGGGGGTGGCATTGAGAACGGTATGCGTGCTTCCGCGGGGGCCATAGAAAGTGTTGAAATAGACAGGGAAACGGGAGCGGCAACCTGTTCCACCATTGGTGATATCCGGCCGGCAGGGATCTGTGGCACAGGGATGATTTCCCTGCTTGCCAATTTGTTTGTTACGGGCTGGATGGATCCTGCCGGCAAACTGAACCGTGCAAAAACAAGCCCTAATATCACGGTTTCCAGCCGGAACGCTTCTTATACAATTGTCCCGGCATCAGAAACCAGTACCTCAAGACCGATTATCATTTCAGAACCGGACATAGCCAATATCATTCGTGCGAAAGCGGCCATCTATGCTGCGTGCAGCCTGATGCTGGATCATATGGGACTTGGTTTTGAGGACATTGCAAAGGTATATATTGCAGGGGGATTCGGACGGAGCCTTGACCTGCATGCATCTACCGTCATTGGACTGATACCCGATCTGTCCCCGGAAAAATTCCGGTATATCGGGAACGCTTCCCTGATGGGCTCCTACATGGTTCTGGTCTCCCAGGATTACAGGGATAAGCAGTTGAACCTGGCAAGGAGAATGACCTATATTGACCTGAGCAAATACCCTGACTACATGGATCAATACACCGCCGCACAGTTCCTGCCACATACAGATCTGAACAATTTCCCTACGGTTCAGGCAATGATGAAAGACAAATGAAATGCCTATGATTAAATGCCCGGGACAGGACCAGAGATACTGGAAACCGGAAGACATTTTTAATGTAAGGTGTCCACATTGCGGACATGAAATTGAATTCTGGAAAGACGAGCCATATCATTATTGCCCGGAATGTGATAAAAGGGTAAGAAATCCGCGCCTTGATACAGGATGTGCCCAGTGGTGCAAATATGCTGAAGATTGTTTGCCGGGAGAATTGATCGATAAACAAACCTCCTGAGCACATTTACCTGAAGGTTAGGGTGGATTTTTGGAATGTGAGATTGATTTTCCGTCATTATGTTATCGATGGTAATCCATTAAATGAATATATTGTTAAATCATCACAGCATTAAAATCCTTTAAATCATGAAAACATCCAGAAGAGAATTTTTAACCCTTTCCGGCACCGGATTACTGGCTACATCATTGCCAGGAGTATCTGCATTTGCGAATAAACCAGCTGCAGATCGATCAAAGTTTGCCTTTGATCTGGGTATCGCATCCTACACCTTCCGGAAATTTTCCCTTGAAGAAACACTCAGCATGACAAAACGCCTTGGCATATCAAGGATCTCATTTAAAAGCTTCCACCTGCCACTTGATGCATCCGATGAATTTATCGCTTCAACAGTGGCAAAGTGCGAGGATGAAGGAATTGAATTGTATGGGGGAGGAGTGATCTATATGAATACCGTGGAGGAAGTTGACAATGCCTTTGAATATGCACGGAAGGCAAAAATGAAGATGATCATCGGTGTACCCGTGCATGAATTATTATCGTACACAGAGGAAAAAGTAAAGGAATATGGGATTAAACTTGCCATTCATAACCATGGTCCGGGTGACGATCTGTATCCAAGTGCTGAAAGTGCTTATGTATTGATAAAAGAAATGAATCCCGGGATGGGTCTTTGCCTCGATATTGGCCATACCAAACGCATCAACAGAGATCCCCAGCAGGATCTCATCGACTATTTCGACCGGCTATTTGATATCCACATTAAGGATGTAACAGGAGCCAGTGAAGAGGGTGCTACCTGTGAGATAGGCAGGGGAGTGATCGATATTCCTTCGTTTCTTGAGACGGTTGTGAAAAAGAAATATTCCGGGACCCTTGCTTTCGAATATGAAAAGGATGCCGATGATCCCTTGCCCGGGCTGGCTGAATCAGTTGGTTATGTAAGGGGTGTGCTGTCAACCATATAGCACTGGCGGTGAACCTGGCAGTCAGATGTATAACATCTAAATCTATAAACCATGCGACTTTTAATTTTAATGCTTTTCATGACCGCTTCCCTGTATGTGGGTGCCAGTGATCAATATCCCTGGTACACTCAGGGAGATTTTGCACCGGAATTCAGGATGGAATTCACCATTTCAAATCTCCTTGATTTCGATCGGCAACATTGCCCGGTTATCATTAAACGAAGCGATTTTCCGCTCCCTGATATCCACGAAATGTGGGTCACGGTAGTTGATCCGGAAGGACCTCCGTTTGAAGGGCCAACGGATGAGTTGCTTCGCCTGCAGGGCGGGCACCAGCTCAGGAAGGAGACCAATGGGCACGCTGTCTTTCACCAGATGGATGACCTGGATAAGGATGGGATCTGGGATGAGCTTTTTTTCCAGGTAGATATACCGGCAAAGGCCAGCAAGACCATCTTTGTGTACCTGGGGGAAAATATCCGCGGCTGGAACAAGCATTTCACCCATGCCAATATAGGAAGCTATTGCCGGCATCAGATGCCATTCTGGGAAAGTGAAAATGTAGGCTGGAAAATATGGTTCGCAAACTGCTGTGATGTTTTTGCCAAACGCAAGCCCGTGTTGATGTCAAATCACCTCTATATGGATAATCTGGACGGTTATGGCGTTTCCCTGATCAATGAGGACTGGGGATCGGATATACAGGGCGTGGCGGGTTCTCTGGGCGGCGGTGGAATCTGTCTGTTTGAATTCCCCGATAAACCTGATGCTGTTTCCCTGCCCAGGTTCACTCCAGCGAAATTTGAAGGGGCTCCTGAGAGCCTGTGGAATGCAGGACAAATCAGTGATACGCGCTATGCTTACCAGGTAGTGGTCAACGGACCGGTTCGCTCGATCATTAAAATCAAAGGGATGAACTGGGATTCAGGCAGCGGATTTTATGAATATGAACAGCTTTATACCGTGTATGCAAAGCAAAGTTATTGTACATCCAGGGTGACCTTCACCACGTTCCTGCCAATAAAGTCCGGTGTGAGAATGGCCTGTGGTTTCCGGAAAAAACCGCAGGAAGATCATTTTATCCAGGAGAAGGGATTGATCATATCCTCAGGTCCGGAGGCCATCCGTGATCCGGAAAATATTGACGACCGGGAGGATTACCGGGTAGATTTTATAGGAAGCGCCCTGGTGGTTAAGGATATTTATCTTCCCGAATACCAGTTTGTCCCATCTTATGGTGGTAACCATACATTCAAGGTGACACCCCGGCAGAATAACAGTTACGAATATTTGCTGGCTTCCGCGTGGAGCGAAGGAACGGTGTATAATAATAAAAATGATTTCACTGACTACATCAGAAAGACGCAGCTGGAATTTAACCATCCCCTGCAGGTTCATTTTACAGGTCTCCATGAAAAATAATATCATCATCATTGGCCTGCTGACCCTGGCCATTGCAGGATGCCGGTCAGGCAGAAATAGTGAAACAGGATCCGATGAAAAACCAAATATTCTGCTTATCCTGGTCGATGATCTTCGTCCCGAATTAAACTGTTACGGCGCCGGTCATATTATCTCGCCGCACATCGATGCACTGGCAGAGGAATCAGTGGTTTTCACCAGGGCCTATACCCAGCAGGCAGTGTGCGCACCGTCCAGGAACACCCTGATGACGGGAATGAGGCCTGATGGCCTCGGTATCTATGACCTGCCTACTTTTTTCCGCGAGAAGGCACCCGATGTTGTGACCCTGTCACAGCATTTCATGCAGTATGGTTACCAGGCAGAAGGAATGGGAAAGATCTTTCATACCGGACATGGGAACCGGAATGATTCCCTATCCTGGAGCGTACCACACTGGATGCCTCACGGGCTGATCAACCGGAGGGAACCTGTCCATTCAGGAGATACTGCAAATTTACACACATGCTATCCAAGCATTAACGGGAAAAATATACCCTGGCTGAATGCTCGCCTGCCTGAACACCTGCATAATGATGCCATGGTAACCAGCCATGCCATAGAGCGGCTGGATGCCCTGCAGGGAGCACCTTTTTTCCTGGCAGTGGGAATGGTCAAACCACACCTGCCTTTTGTAGCGCCGTCAAAGTACTGGAACCTGTATGACACTTCCCGGATCACTGTCCCGCCGCCGGACAAGCCCGACGACTACCCGCCCTATGCATTTACCAACTGGGGAGAGCTCAGGAAATACCATGGGATACCTGCAGAAGGTTTGCTTGATGATGAGGATGCAAAAAGCATGATCCATGGTTATTATGCCTGTGTCAGTTTTATTGATGCCCAGGTGGGGCGCCTGACCGGCAGGCTTAAGGAGCTGGGTCTGTATGAAAATACCATCATTGTCCTCTGGGGTGACCATGGATGGAAGCTTGGGGAGTACGGGGACTGGTGCAAGCATACAAATTACGAGCTGGATACAAGGATCCCTGTAATTGTAAGGGTTCCGCGTGAAAATGATAAAAAGGGGTGGAAATCCGATGCCATCATTGAAACGGCAGACATTTATCCGACCCTCTGTGATCTTGTGGGACTGCCCATGCCTGATCATCTTCAGGGATCGAGCTTCAGGGAGGTCCTGGAATCAAAAGACGCGGAATGGGATGAGGTAGCCTTCAGCCAGTATCCCAGGTCAAGCCGGATCGACGGCCGGACTGTTAAGCTGATGGGGTACAGTATGCGAAGCCCGGAATACAGGATTACCAGGTGGATTGACCGTGATACGGGGGAAACCTTGGATACTGAGATCTATGATCATACCGGGATAGACCTCGAGATGGTAAATCTGGCTGCCAGTGAAGCGCACCAGGACCTGCTCAAAGATTTGAACAGGGCGTTGGAAGAGCATTATGCAAAAGAGCATGGGATTCCTTTCGGGTCCATTATTCACTGATCAACCTTGCCTTGCTTTTCAGGGATGGATCGGGATGGAAACCTGTTTTTTCGGCCAGAGAAGTGTTTAACCAGATGGTCGACATCCGGTTTTTGGTAATTGGGATCTCTGCGGGAGGCGTTCCTCCCAGTATCTTTTTGGCTGCTGCGTGTGTGACTATATAGATGATATCGTATTGCCGGTTCGCTTCCTTCCGTGAAGTCGTGGTATTCTCGGAAAGCAGCAGCAACTTTTCCAAGGAGGGATAATAAGGTTTCATCATAAGCAACAGGTCTGCCAGTGGAAGCATTTCAATCATTCCCGTGACCTGATCCCGGGGGAGATTGTACTGGTCTGCCGACATGTTTACCCCGTAGAAAACCACTGGTAATGGCCGGTCTTGTATATAAGGCTGAACCAGGTATTTTACAGCGTTATCATCTGATACGATGAGCATGTCCGGATCGTCATCTGCAATTGAGTCATAAATTTCAGCGGCCCTGTTTTCAATGAATTCCAGCGAAGTATTTCGCTTATTGTCCATGAAATAGGTAATGATTTCGAAGCTGTCAGCTGGAAAACTTTCCATGATGCCGTCCATCATGTCATCGCTCGAGGGATGCCCCCTGTGGTATGAATCAACATATACAATTTTCTTTTTAGACATTTCCTGTTGCCGGCATGACTGAAAAAAGGTCAGCACAAACATGGATAAAAACAGTATCTCTGCAAGTTGTTTGGATTTCATTCGGCATTAATTTCTGGCAAGTGATTTTTCAGCTCCATTTTAATGGTCTCAAATTCGTGTTCTTGCGCAAGATTGGTCCATTCGTCCGGGTCCTCCTCCAGATTGTACAGTTCTTCTGAGCCGTCATCATATTGGATGTATCTCCAGCTGCCCAGACGAATTGCATGCTTGTCTTTTCCATAAGTGGTAACAGAGGGGACTTCCCAGGTCCGGTCGGGTGATTTTAAAAGAGGTACCACGCTGGTTCCTTCATTTTTCAGATTGGGTGGTAATCCACATAATTCTACTAGGGTAGGATAGATGTCAAGCAGGTTAACAGGACTGCTGCATACTGAGCCGTTCCCGGATATGCCAGGGGCTTTAACCATAAAAAGGGTCCGGGTGGTATTTTCCCAAAGGGCAAATTTGCGCCAGTGCTGTTTCTCGCCGAGATTCCATCCGTGATCAGACCATAATACGATGATGGTATTATCTTTGAATTCACTGTTTTTCAAGGCATCCACAACCCTGCCCACACATTCATCCACAAAATTGCCACTGGCCAGGTAGCCCTGAACGGCCCTGGTCCACTGATTGTATTTTGTGACATTTTCATGATCCCGGAAATGAATTAATGCTTTTCCGGCCTCAGGAATATCGTCAACATCGTCTTCCTTAACGATTGGCAGGGATATGCCGTCAAGCAGAAACCTGTCAAAATACTCCTGCGGGACATACCAGGGCAGGTGGGGCCTGAAAAAACCGCAGGCCAGAAAAAAGGGTTTATCATAATCCTTGCTTAACTGATCGATCACCCAGTCGGCCACCTGCCAGTCCCCCATCTCCTCTTTTGAAACATTCACCGGGCCCCAGTCAAAATGAGCCGTATTTGGAATTCCGTTGACCGGCCTGTTCTCCGGAACCGGGTCCGGTGGTTTCTGCTGGGTAAAGGATGGCCAGTATTCATCCCATGATGCGGAATCCGGATATGCGCCATGAAATGTTTTCCCGCTTCCCTTGACAATATATCCATGCTCCCGGAAATATTGAGGCATGGTAAGGATATCCTTTAAAACCGGACTGTCCCGCCATGGTTGATGATTAAAGTATACGCCCGATGTGGATGGCCGGATCCCGGTCAGGATGGATGCCCGGGAGGGATTACAGGCCGGGGCCGGACAATAGGCCCGGGAAAAGACCACACTCTCCGAAGCAAGCTGGTCTAAACGGGGCGTTTTTGCATCCGGATGCCCGCTGAGAAAGCCTGTCCAGTCATTCAGGTCATCAATACAGATAAATAACACATTGGGGGGCGGTTTTTCTGCTGGCTGGCATCCGAACAATAAAATACCGCAAAGGAATACAAGTGGTTTAATGTGTTTCATATGGACAAAGGCAGTTCAATTGCTGCCAAATTAGTTTAACTCCGTGATTCGAATTTTCTGCACGCCATTGCTTTTGTGGCTCTTTGCCACTCAGTTGGCTGATTGTTAAGATATGGGGGCATACCCTCATCAATTCATAAACCTCCAAAATAAGGTTTTACGGCTCTTTCTTCCATCTTTAAATCAGTTCTTAATGCTCAATCATTGATTTATGCAGGATTCTTTACTTCCTGTTCCTTTTCCTTGATTTAGGGATAGATCTTCAGAAAAGAAAGGTCCGTTTATTTGTTCGATTCAAGTTCCAGTTTCCTCATGCAGGCTTCGATGAAATAATAATCGGCATAAATCAGGGGAACGTCCACTTCGGAATCAGCCGGTCTGCTGCCGACAGAATGCTTCAGGATAAAGTTGTTGTTCTCGCCGACACCGGCCTGGTATTTATCGGAGGAAAGGCTTATCAGGATCTTGTCTGCTGCCTGTTTGTAGGTTTCCCCTTCCTCACCCAGATGTGAACTTAATTCATAAAGGCCTGAGCAAAGGATTGCTGCAGCAGATGCATCTCTCGGTTCATCGGGGATATTTGGTGCGTTGAAATCCCAGTAGGGTACCATATCCCCAGGGAGGTTTTCATGATTGAGGATAAAATCTGCAATGCCCCTTGCCTGGTCCAGGAATTTTTGTTCTCCCGTTTCCCGATAGACCATGGTATATCCGTAAAATCCCCATGATTGACCTCTCGCCCAGGCAGATTCATCGGAATAGCCCTGATGCGTTTGCCTGTGAAGAACTTCACCGGAGATGGTGTCGTAATCCAACACATGCCAGGAACTGTGGTCCTCCCTGAAGTGGTTTTTCATCGTTGTTTCTGTGTGGGATAGTGCAATATTATACATACCGGAATCATTTGTTTCTTTGGCCACCCAGAATAAAAGTTCCAGATTCATCATGTTGTCAATGATAACAGGATACTGCCATTTATCCTCATTATGATCCCAGGATTTGATGCACCCGACATTTGGATTAAACCTTGTACACAGGGTTTTGGCACTCTGGATGATCACATCCCTGTACCCTTCTTCTTGAGTGAGCCGGTAGCCATTTCCAAAACTGCAATACATCATGAATCCAAGGTCATGGGTGCCGCCATTGAACTGCTCCGACTGAAGATTCATGGTAAATTTTCTGGCAGCCTCGAGAAATTTTTCGTCCCCGGTATATTCGTACAGGTACCAGAGGCATCCCGGGTAAAAACCGCTGGTCCAGTCACCGGATCTCACCTGCCGGAGCACACCGTTTTCAGCCGTTCGGGGATTTAGGTCTGTATCTCCAAGATTTTCAATGGATAAAGAAAGTTGTTGGGAGGCTACACCAAGGCTTTCCCTTGCCATTCTGGATGGATCCTTGGATGTCTGATGGCAGCCAATCAGTAATAGAATGATAAAGCCTGCAGCTAATTTTACCGGTGTATTCATGATTCTTATTTTATATGGAATTATTTCATTTTGCCAAGGAATTCATCCGGTTAAAACTAATAAAACCAAACCAATAAAAAACAAAATCACGTTATATTAAATGTGGGAATCCAGACTATTTCAAGCGTCTGTTCTCAAGAAAACCCGCAATCACCAGCACAGTTCCAGTACCTGTTGCGACACCCAGAATGAAACCCACCAGGAAGCCCCAGGGGCGAACAAGTGATGTCCAGTCCAATATGTATGAAAGGGCGATTCCTGCACCTGCCAATGAAGCGAGTGCTGATCCCAGTGAGATTTTTTGTTTTGTATTCATACTTTTTAATTTCCAATTGATTACAGGTCTGGCATGGATTCTTCATATAATGCCGGCTTTAAGGTAAATGTAATAAATATGCATAATTCTTATCTGGAAAAGTTCTGAATTTGACTTCTTACAAGCTTTTATTTAACCGCCAAATGAAAAGGCTGGTAACACTTCATCTGGCATATGAGGCTTAAATCATAAGATATTTTTTATAAAACACATTTCCACTTAACCGCCAAAAGAATGTTGTAACACACTGTTAATCAGATAATTAGGTTGGTGATTATAATTATTTTTTGTTCTTTTGTCTTTGATCTGTCAAATTTAGGGCGTCAATATGGCTGGATTAAGACTATTATTTATTCTAATTATTTCATTGTTCTCTACCAGTTCTTTATTCGGTGCAGACTGTAAACTGGTAGTCAATGCTGATGGCAGGTTTATCATTAACAAAGAAGATGGTTCACCTTTCTTCCTGACCTTTGACACAGGCTGGGGCATCTTTGAATTTATTTCCAAAGAGGATGCGGAAATATATCTAAGGGACAGGAAGGAGAAAGGATTTAATGGCTTTTTTGGCTGCCTGGTTTTTCCTTTTGGAAATGAGCCCAATTATTATGGTCATGTCCCATGGCATAATTCCGATCCGACCAAACCCAATGAGGATTTTTTTAAAAACGCCGATGATATCATAAATAAGGCCATTGAACTGGACCTGTTTATTGGGTTGTTACCATCCTGGGGAGATAAAGTAGCCTATTCTGAAGAACTAAACTTTGAAAATGCCTATCAGTACGGTTGGTTTCTGGGCGAGAGATACCGGGATCAAAATGCAAATATCATATGGGTTATCGGAGGTGACAGAAATCCCACGGATGAGAACCAGACCAATGTTTACAGAAAAATTGCCGAGGGAATCGCAGACGGGGTAAATGATATTCGAAACGAAGATGGCAAAGCCGATTACAGCACGACCATGATGACTTTTCATCCGCAACCCAAATCATGGGGTGGAGGATCGTCTTCAACCTTTTATCATTATGATGACTGGCTGGATTTCAATTTAATACAGACCAGTCATATCCGCAGGGATGATGAAAGATCCTATACTGACATCCAGGCAGATTACGCGCTTCGACCGGTTAAACCCTGCATGGAGGGAGAACCACCCTATGAGGATCATGCCGTCAACTGGAAAACTGAACAGGGATATTTTACCGATCATGATGTAAGAAAAGCAGCCTACTGGTCCGTATTCGCCGGAGCGGCAGGGCATGTTTACGGAAGTACCACAGTATGGCAATTTTCATCACCAGATTGGCAGATCAGAAGATATGCAGCTCCTACACGTGGCTGGTGGAACCAGGTCAAGGACGGATTACCAAAAGGAAAGGATTTGCCGGGTGCTTTTGACATGAAGCACCTGCAGGACCTGATGCTCTCACGGCCCTATTTTAGCAGGATCCCTGATCTTAGCCTGATCGATGAATCCGGACCGGGGAAAGACCATGTCCAGTCAACAATGGACCGGGATGGGAACTATGCATTCATCTATTTTCCCATGGGTACGATCACCCGCCTGGTATATGTGAATAAGCTTTCCGGCGAAAATATCAATGCATGGTGGTATTGTCCCAGGGACGGTAAGGTATATGATCAGGAAGGGAAGGTCACCAATGCTCCCTTTTTGGTTTTTGAGAAAGAGATGAGAGAATTCAATCCACCCAATGAAACTGAAACGGAAGATTGGGTGCTCATATTGGATAATGCAGCACAAAATTTCGGAATCCCCGGAAAGACAGGAATGGATCAGTAGGATGTATTATACTGTTATACTATGAATATTAATAGATTCAGATATGTATTGTCAGTTGACCTGCTATTGATGAGTATAATGGTGATGGGGCAGACCATCAGCATGGAAAACCCATATACTCCGCAAAAGTTTTATCATTTCATTGTTGACAATTCAGCAGAAGTAGCCCATTCCTTTATCGGTGTGGCGGATCTCAATAATGACGATCAAACCGATATACTTGCATTTGAAGGCGGAATCAATGGCTATTTGAGCTGGTATGTTTATCCCGGTTTTCAGCAACATTTTATCTCACATGGTGATTTTCATGAAGAAAGACCCATTGCAGCAGACATAGATAATGATGGGGATATGGACGTTTTTGTCTATAAAGAAGGTGCCTGCTGGTATGAAAATCCCCTGCCTGAGGGCGATGTATTTTCATTGTGGCCGGAGCATTTTTGTGGTGAAGCCGAACTCAGGGTAAAAGATTACGGATCGGGTGATTTTGACCGGGATGAAAGGCTGGACCTGGTTTTTATAGGATATAATAATACCTTCATTTTTTTCCAGGATGGACATGATGCCTGGACAAAGCATTCATTTTCCTACGAGAACGGACACGAGGGAGGAGCCGTGGGTGACCTGGATCATGACGGTGATCCTGATATAGTGCATAACGGCCGCTGGTTCGAGACTCCGGATAATGCCAGGACGGGCAATTACACGGAGCATAATATTGATGCCAAGTGGTATAATGACCAGTTGACCTGGCGGAAATTTTCCACCATGGTGCAGTTGGCGGATATAGATGGTAATAACCGGCTGGATGTGGTGATTTCCCATTCGGAGAGTCCCGGTTATCCAATTTCCTGGTATAGTGCTGAAGATCCTGAGGGCATCTGGGTAGAGCATATCATCGATGCCGATTTCGGATGGTGCCAGACCCTTAAGGCTGGTGATATGGACGGGGATGGGGACGTGGATCTGTTGGCTGGCAGGTTTCAGCGTTCTCCCATTGAAAAAGGAAAGCCCAATTCCCTTCCCTCCGATCCACCCTTTGATATACGGATTTATTACAATCCCGGTGAAACGGGTAAGGAATGGTCAAAACAGGTCATAGCCAATACAGGTATTTACAATGGACAACTGGCTGATGTTGGAAATGACGGGGACCTGGACATAATCGGGATCCGCGGTTACTGGACCGGTCCCATAGAGATCTGGGAAAACAGGACCCATGAAGACAAGCTGAGTTTAAAGGACTGGCAGTATATAGAGGTTGATGACAGCCGGGACAGGTATACTATCCCCGGGGGAAGGCCCAACTGGAAATATTTTGGCCTTGCCATGGGAGATCTGGATCATGATGGATTCGCCGATATTGTTTCCGGTGAATGGTTTTATAAAAATCCGGGCGGGAATATGTCGGGTGACTGGAAGAGAATCAATTTCCCGATTGAAGTTGATGCGAGCCTGGTGGTCGATGTTGACGGGGATGAATTTGGGGACGTGATCGGGCAAAGACTGCCGGAAATATACTGGCTTGAGGCGGTGAATAAAAAATGTACCAGGTGGCAGGCCACCAAAATAGGCAATCTTGAATCAGGAAGCCATGGGAATTCGGAGTTGTATTCGGTGGGAACATTGATACCAAAGGGCCATCCGGACATAGGCGTACTCCCTGTCAGAAAACCGGAGATTTTAATTGGTGCCGGAAGCCGTTCAAAAGTTGCCATTATCCAGATACCGGACGATCCTGAACAGGAAGAATGGATCAATCAGATCATTATCGATCAGAAAGGAGGGTATGCAATCGGTGACATTGATCGTGACGGATTCGATGATATAGCAGGCAGCTACGGGGTGGAAAGCCAGCTGGAACCAGTCCCCGGGACAAACAGTTTGGTCTGGGAGAACAGCCGTATTGCCTGGTGGATGAATCCCGGTACTTCCGGAGATGAATGGGTCAGGTTTACAGTGGGTGTTGGAACCGGACCGGATCGCTATGGGGTGGCGGATCTGAATGGTGACAACCGGTTGGATATCATTATCAGCGAGGAACGCTATTGGGGCATGGAGCCCAATGCCACCCTGTCATGGTATGAACAGCCTGCGGACCCGGCTTATGAACACTGGAAACGGCATAGGATCGTTACCCAATATTCCATGAACAGTATGGATATTGCCGATATGGATCAGGACGGCGATATGGATATCATCGTGTGTGAGCATAGTAATCCACCGAAGGATACACCACCTCCTGCCGAAGAGCGACTGCAGATTTGGGAAAATGACGGAACCGGCAAATTTTCAGAGCAGCTTGTTGATACCGGGAAGGAAAGCCATCTGGGGGCGCGTGTATTTGATCTGGATGGTGATGGTGATCTGGACATCATCAGTATTGGCTGGAGAGAATATCAATACCTGCATGTCTGGCGGAATGATGCCATTAATATTTGGAAATACTAAAATGTTCAAAACAGCTTTAAAACTAGTGATAGCGCTCTGTTGCCTGTCAATCTGCAGCACTTATGCGCAACAGCCAGAGAAGGCGTCCGTCTCATTACTCACACCCTTCAGAATATTATTGCCGGCACCGGATGTCAGCATCGAGTATATTGATTTGGACAGAGATGGAGATCCCGATGTCTTGCGCTCCTCAACCTTGCATGGCATTCCTGTACAATGGATTGATGATGACGACGATATGCAGGAAGGTGACCTGGAGGGTGATATGGACAGTGATTGCCTGATGATTGACCGCAATAAAGATGGACAGTATGGAAGCGGACATGACCTGATCATTGACTGGAACGATGAAAACGGGGACGGGAAACCCGATATGCAGGTTGTGGCGGATAATTCGGGACTGGATGACAGGGGGAGGTTCAGGGCACATTATATGTGGATCATTGACAAAGACCATGATCAGGTTTTTAATTATATCGACTGGAGTACCCTGAAGGTCGAAGGCTGGAATCATGCAGGACGGTGTCATTTTTTCGAAGACTATATCGGACAAAGTATCATGTTAAAGTCGCATACATCCAGCTTTAATCTAAAAGATGTGCGCTACAGCTGGGAAAATCCCTTCCTTTTTTATGATCATGACAATGATGGTCTGACGGAGATGGCCATCCGGCTGACAGACCAGCCGGAAATAGATCACAAGGCCAAGCCTTTACCGGCCGAGGGCAATGTTTCTGATGAGATGAGAAGCTTTCATTTCGACGGCATGATTAACAATGCCTATCTAACATTCGATCTGGATAATGATAATGGTCCCTCGAATGAATTTGATTATGATATGAGCCTGAAATTTTCAGGCGAAGGATTCGATTACAATGGCCAGGTGCACAAATTTGAGAATATCAAAGGATTGCCCGAAAGCAGGGCATATTTTCATGATTCCAGATGGAGAAATTTATCAGAACTCGTTTACACCGACCATGATGCTGCTTATGATCTGGTATTTCAAAAAGGCCAATGGGATGAGTGCTGGTTGACCTTCGATGAGGATGATGATTGTGAGCGATGGGAAAGAGTGGAATTTTACGATCCCAGAGATCCCTTTAAGTCAGGTGTGTACAATGGTGGATTGGATAATAATCCCCAGGCAGATGTTGCGGGTGACAGGGGGGAATGGGACCTTGATTTTTCAGGAAAGGGGCAGCTCTATATTGGGCCGTTCGATGGCAGGATCCATCTTTATGGAGCCGAATGGGGATGCTGGCGCATAGATCAGAATGCAACCTGGTTCCAGGGATGGCAGGGCTGGAGAGGTCCAAATATTCAACCCGAGGATCACATTACAGAAGAACCTGAAATTTTTCCGACCGTAAAGTATACAGATAAAAACAATAATGGATTCTTTGACCATGTTGAATATGATCTGAATGGTGATAAAGAATTTGAAAGAGTGGTGGACTTAATAAGTATTGAAATTCCCGATACAGCTTCGCTGATTTTTACAGCTGAACTGGCATATGAGGATCTACGAGATCTGCATACCAGCATTGCCAATCAACAATGGGAGAACGCCTTGCAGGCTGTTAAGCTGGCAGAGAAAAACAGGCTGAATACGGGGTGGTATTCAAATCTGATGAATCCCAGATCCCTGCGGGAAAAATACCATTACGGGTACTGGCTGAATTTCTATCTTTACATGGATCTCAGGCATTTAGGAGAGATGCGGCAGGATAAGGAATTTATAGAGCTTTGTGATAAGGCATACTTTGGGAACAATTGGAGAATTTTATTATAGATCGTCTGTAAAACAGATTAAATCAGGAGCATCATTTGAAAATGAAAATAATTTATTCAGGGGCACTTTTTATTTTACTGTTTACAAACAGTGCATTCTCTCAAACCAGGCTGGATACACTGATGGATGCTGCCATTGCATTTGTAAAAATTCAACTGGAAAATACCATCGTGGAGATCGGGCATGATTCGACGATACATCCGTCAGAGACCATTGATTCAACCCATAAATGGCTGGCTGAAGGCTATAAGTCCTGGAACAGCTGGTGGACCTCCGGTTACTTCGCAGCCTGTTACTGGTATATGTATCAATTAACCGGTGAGGAGAAATGGAAAACCTATGCTGAAAAATGGACGGCAGAGCTGGAACCTATGAAGTTTGTAGAAGATTTCTCCAACATTGCAGACATCATTTATTTCAGTTATGGCAACGGTTACAAAAACACATACAAGGAGCAATATGCCACCATACTGAACGAAGCAGCAAGTACCTATATAAAGCTTTATGATCCCGATGTCCAGGCCATTAAATGCTGGGGAGGAACCTGGAGCGGGACCCGTTTTGCCGTAGTCACAGATGTGTTGATCGACAATGAATTCCTTTTTTTAAACTATCAGCTGACCCGAAATCAGGACTATTATGATGTCGTCACCGACCATATCAATAAAACGATAGATTATAATATCCGCGAAGACGGAAGCTGCTGGCAGTTTGTGGATTATGATGTTTTCGGTGATCCCATAGGATACAATAATACGCATGCCTACCAGGGTGCGCCAACAGGGACACGGTGGACCCGGGCACATGCCTGGGCGATCAACGGCCTGACCCAGGCATACAGGTATACCAGGAGGCAGAGGTAACTGGACGCAGCCAGGCAGATCGCTGATTATTTCATTGATCATCTGCCCTCGGATTTTGTCCCTCCCAGTGATTTCGATGTTCCGCTCGACGCCGAAAACGGAAGGGATGCAGCGGCAGCAGCCATCGCCTGCAGCGGGCTTTTTGAACTCAGCCAATATACCGAAGGCGATACATACAGGCAATATGCCGACAGCATCATGCTTTCCCTGTGCAGCCCTGATTATTTGGCGGTAAACAGTGATTTCTCTTCCATCCTGAAGCGCGGACAGGTAAGGTATACCGAGCCGGAAAAGGGACTGATCTATGCCGATGCATTTTTGCTGGAGGCTATTTTGAAGTATAAGGGTCTGTATAAGTATTTCATGGAGGGTGAAGGACCGATCAACCTGAAACCCGTTGCGAAAGCCGGCAAGGACCAGACCATTACCGATATTGATCAGGACGGAAAAGAAATGATCATCCTGGATGGATCCGCCTCACATGATCCGGATGACTCCATTGCATTGTATGAATGGATGGAGGACAGTGTGCTTCTGGGGACCGGCGTGATCTTAACCGATACCCTGCCTGTTGGCATGCATCATATTGTACTGATGGTGACGGATAAATATGGCAAGACCGGGGCTGATACAGTGCTGATAAACATACTGGCAGATCCGACTGGAGATCAAAATACCTTGGACAGGTTAAGAAATGTTGAGGTCTTCCCAAATCCTGTTGTTGATGGCAGGCTTACACTTAGATTTCATGGTTTTGATGCGGTGGAAAAGCTATGTATCGAACTATTTGATTTGACTGGTAAATTGAGGTATCATTCCATCATTCCAATCCAATCAAATACTACATGGGTCTTTCATCTGCAGGATCACTATCACGGAATCTATGTTCTGCGGATTACAAACACGAAATACGTCATGAATCAAAAGATAATATTTAAGTAGTTAAAGAAAGTTAATATGCAATGCAGCAGTCAACCGTAACAAAGATTCAGGAAAAATCATTATCAGGTATTTTATATTTTTAGTAACTTACTGTTTTGTGAAAGCAAGACATAAACAATATTATCCAAAGTTTATGCTTCTACTAATACTTTTAGTAGTTTGGATTAGTCCGGTTATCCCTCAATACCAGGACCTTAAATTTCAACGATATACTGTTTTAGACGGTCTGTCGTCAGGCTATATTCATTGCATTTTTCAGGACCAGAAAGGCTTTATGTGGTTCGGAACCGAGAAAGGACTAAACCGGTTTGATGGTTATACAATAAAGACATATCAAGCAGATCAGAACGACCCAACCTGTTTGTACAATAATGCAGTACGGGTGTTATTCGAGGACAAAAAAGGAAGATTGTGGATAGGTTGTAGCTCACAGGAGGGTGGTTTACATATTTATAACAGAGCCAAAGATAATTTTATACGTGTTCTGCCGGATCCTGACATACCTGCTGATCCGGGTGAAGATAATATCAGGGTTATAGTACAGGATCCATCAGGTATTCTCTGGTTGGGTACAAACAATGGT
>Ga0111175_1064_pt1 | contig 20457 bp, 14 predicted proteins | sample DeeMarSWOR324_28_FD_80228 | JGI IMG/M metagenome (GOLD analysis project Ga0111175, IMG submission 80228) | Bacteroides sp. SM23_62
AAGGGGAAGGGGTTTTCGGGATTTAAACAGATGGGGATCTCAGAAATAGCAGGTAGGAAGGAGGGGGACTTAATAATAACTGAAGGACATTGTTACCTCGAATACCGCTACCAATTATTATTCAGATTCATTTTAATAATATAGATGCAGCTCCAAACCCTAATACAGATAGATTTGTAAACCTTAAAACTTGAAAGAATGAAAATACTTAAGTCCTACGGTCTAATCTTTATAATGATACATTGTTGTGTTAGCGCTGGCTATTCACAAAATACTTTATTCATAGATATAAAAGGTGTGATGCGCTGGAAAGAGACCAGGGAAGATGTTCGTCTGTTCGGCGTTAATTATACCCTCCCCTTTGCTCATTCCTTTCGGATGCATGATAGGTTAGGGGTGGATCATAAACAGGCCATTGAGGATGATGTTTATCACATGGCTCGGCTGGGTTTTGATGCCTTCAGGGTACATGTTTTTGATTGCGAGGTTTCTGATACGCTCGGAAACCTTATGGAAAATGAACATCTGGACCTGCTGGATTATCTCATATTTGAATTGAAAAAGAGGAAGATAAAATGTCTGTTGACACCCATAGCTTACTGGGGTAACGGATACCCGGAACCAAATGAGAAAACACCAGGGTTTTTAACCAAATACGGGAAGGCAAATTGCCTGGTCGATGTGGATGCCATAAAAGCTCAGGAGAATTATCTATTCCAATTTATGAACCATTTAAATCCGTATACAGGAAAAACCTATAAAGACGATCCAGATATCATCGGTTTTGAGATCAACAATGAACCCCATAATCCAGAAGGCATTAATGCCACCAGGAATGTTGTCAATACTTTGGCAAAAGCTATTCGAAAATCGGGCTGTAAAAAACCGCTTTTTTACAATATGAGCATTGGAAGCCCGCACTTTGCTGAAGCATTTCTCAGCGCTGAAATTCAGGGAGGAACCTTTCATTGGTACCCGACCAGGCTGGTACATGGGCGTGAATTAGGCGGAAATTATTTACCGCATGTGGATAAGTACAACTTGCCTTTTTCCAATGAGATGGAGAAAAAGGGAATGGCAAAACTTATTTATGAATTTGACACTCCGGATATCGGCCGTTCCTATATGTATCCGGCCATGGCCAGGAGTTTCCGGGAAGCCGGATTCCAGTGGGTTACGCAATTTGCTTACGATCCCATGCACATGGCCTTTGCCAATACGGAATACCAGACACATTTTTTGAATCTTGCGTATACCCCCCGAAAGGCGATCAGTATGAAAATTGCTTCCGAGGTGTTTCATAAAATTCCGCTTAAAAAGAGTTTCGGTAGGTATCCCGAGAATATAAAGTTTGAGAATGCCCTTGTGGATTTTGAAAAGGATCTGTCAGTCTATAATTCAGAAGAAAAATTTTTTTACTCCAATCACAACTCAATTCAACCGGTTAAACCGGAAAAGCTGAACCAGATTGCAGGTTATGGGAATTCAACGATCATCCAATATGAAGGTTCTGGTGCCTATTTCCTGGATAAGATACAGGAAGGAATTTGGAGGCTTGAAATAATGCCGGATGCTCTGTGGGTACGGGATCCTTTCGAAAAAGCCAGCTTGAAGAAGAAGGTTGCAGTGGTAAAATGGAATCAGTGGTCAATGAAAATCAATTTGCCTGATTTGGGAGACAGTTTTGATATTCTACCTCTGAATCAGGGAAATAACTACTCCACTGAAGCAAAATGGGGTGAGTTGATGATCAAACCGGGGACATACCTGCTGCAAAGAAAGAACATAAATTTTCAGGTACAGCCAAATCTGAAGATACAAAATCTGCACCTCGATGAATTTGTTGCACCACAGGGTAATGCTGATAAAGTCTACCTGGTACATAATGCGCATAAGGAAATCATTGTCGGGAAAGATTTGACACTGCTTGCAAAAGTTGTCGGACCATCGAAGATTGACAGGGTTGAATTAGTCATTCCAACGGGATGGAATAAAACAGAAAAATATGAAATGCAATTGGGTTCAGCATATACCTATAGTGTCTGCATTCCGGGTAATAGAATTACGGGAGATTCTTTTAACTACTACATGCTGGTTACTACCCAAAACAGGAATACTACTTTTCCTTCGGAAGTTCAGGGATCTCCAGAAGATTGGGACTTTGTTTCAAAAGATATTTATGCATCAAGCATTGTTTTCGAGGAATCACCCATTTTATTATTCGATGCTTCAAGCCAGCATAACAATATTGTTTGGCCAGATCAGTGGGGCGGTAATAAATTTGAAGTAAAACTCCTTCCCGGTAAGTTTTCATCGGATAAATTGCTAAGTGTATCAGCTGATGGAATCGATCAAAAACCACATGACCTGACATTTAAAGTATTCATTGGGGATATTGTTAAAGAACGCCATAGTTCACTGAGGAAAATGGATAAGATAGTGATCCGCGCTGCTTCGGGTGAAAAGGAAACACAGATATGGCAGTTAGCGCTGCTGCTGAAGAACGGTTCAGCGTTTGGGAAAACAATCGAAACCAACCGCGATTTAGAAGATTTCGAGATCCATTTTGATGCATTATTAAAGGTGCCTCATGTGTTGCTGCCTCGCCCTTACCCGGAGTTTCAGTATTATTGGTTTGAGTCACCTGACTCGAAGTTTTCAGCGGAAGATGTTGATGCCATACAAATCTCTGTGGGTCCCGGAATTCCGGAAAAGGATTATTCACAAAAACAACACATAATCATCGATAAAATCTGGTTTAACTGAGCGTGAAGTTAATCCTTATTGTACCAATATTTCGTCCACAAATATCCAGCTGGGCAGGCCTGCTCCGTGATGCCATAATGGCGCTTTATCCATATTATTGGCAACTACCTTTACAAACTTTGCCTTTACAAGAGGAAAATTATATCTAAAGCTCTGAATATCAGTAATTTTACTTTGTTTTGTCAATGGTCTTTTATTGTTCACCTTTCCAAGATATACGAAATTTTCACCATCTTCAGAATAATAATATTTTACATCAGTTGGGAAAAACACGATATGATTGACTATTTGCAGGAAGTCCCCTGAGATCTGGCTGATCTCAGTATTATTTTCCAGATCAATGATGGCTTCCAGGTCGTTGCCCTCAAAACCCAGCCAGTTTGCATTGAAGTTAGTGCCTCCAAAGGCTCCATCGGTAATCGCCTGAGGATCTTCACCGGCATATTTTTTCGGTTTTTGCAGCAATATGACCTTTTTCCCAATAGCAATATTTTCTTCCAGTGCACGTGAGAGGGTATATTTATAAAAATCCAGATACTCGTCGACTGAAAATCTCATTTCATTCATCAATGTGATGTCAGCATCCCGGCAGGTCTTCTCGAATCTCGTGAGTCTTTGATGAATCTCATCGGGAGTGGTCTTCTTTCCATTTTCATCTGTATGAAACAGCATGTAAGCATCAGGATCATTTAACCTTGCCGCTTCCAGGATGGTAAAATCTATGCTCAATCTTGCCCGCTGAACCCTCTCCAGTACCCGCGCTTTCCCCTCAACAGCTTTTTCTGCTTCCTGGTACCATTGGTCGTATTGTTTCAGCATTTCCGGCCTCAGAAATGACTTGAAACCCTGGGCGGGATCACCGTACAAGAAGAGGAAAAAGTCATGGTCCTGCTGAATCTCATCATGAATGGCGGTGATATACTTTTGAACATAGGGTGCCGCTTCCTGATAATATCCATTCAAAAAATCCGTGATTATTGAATCCTGGTCTAGGTCCGGGTCCCAGAGCAATTGAGCGGTAAGGTATGAACGAAACTCGAACAATTCGCTCGGATGATGACTGTGCTGCTCGAAGATCCATTTGGCATTATTGTCCCTGAAAAGCTGGATGTTGGGCTGGAGTGTATGGATATTTGGAAAAGGTGCCAGGAAATTAGTGAATTGCGTGGTATAATCCCAGATGCGAATGTTATCCGTCAATTTTCCCCAGGCAATCAGATCATCAGCAAAATCGTGGCAGTTTTCTTCAATGGGAGCACTGCGGTCACATTCTATGGAGCACAATGTGATGAGCACATTTTCCCTTGGTTTGATTAATTTTGGTGCTTTTCTGGTATACTGGTAGGCTAAGGTGGAAATGGTCATGTCCGGGAATTCACCTGCGATTTTATTAACAAAATCGATCACGCTGCCAGCAGGTGATTCTTCCCTGTCATTGATGGCTATACATGCCTCGCATTGACAATATTGTGTATTATCGTTCGTACTGACAGAAATGACCTTAACGTCAGGGTACTGGTCCAATAGGGAGGCCACTGCATTTTTCACTATATCCAGCACATCTGCATTGCTCAGGCATAACTGAGTGGGGATTCTCCTTCCATCCCGCAAAGCGTAATATTCCGGATGTGCCTGAAAGTATTTGTCACTGGGAACAAACCTGTTGAAAGTATGAACACCATATCCTGGTACATACCCGGGAAAAGCTTCATGGGTAACCTTCCTTTTGTCAGCGAATCCTTTGTTCTCATAATATAACCGGGAATGAACAGTTCGTGTGGAAACCGGTGGGGTATATTGATAATCAATGTCATTGGGGATTCTAACATGATTTGTTTCAGGGATTATTTCCACATCCGGTGCATAAAACCTGCATCCAAGGTATTTCTCCAGGAATGAATAGACAGCATATAGTGTGGATTTGGAATCACCTCCTAAAATGTACAAATCACTTTCTTTCACTTCAATAGAAATTTCATCAGCCCTGGCATTCAATAATTCCCCTTTGATGGTGTTTCCGATGAAGATCCTTTGATTTGATGAGATCTTATCTTCATCTGTTATGGCTAAGCTTACCCCTGAGATCTTCTTCAGATACTTTTGCAACTCATGGGATGCTATCCCTTCAACACTGTCAGGATTATGCGGTATGACTATCTCATAGTCTGAGGAGCCGTTCTGAATAAGTGTGAGATCGGTTGTTTTACAGGCAAATAGGCTGAAAAGGATCACTACTGAAACAAGTAAATAGTTCTTCATAATTCCTGGATTGATCGTTAATTAATGAATATAGTGATTTTCATTCAATACGCAGTAATCCTTGATGTCATGAATTTATAAGAGGTCAGGTGGGGTTTATTCATGTCTACTCAGGGTAGATCAGGTATTTGCGGCGGATTTTTTAAAGGATGCAAGATCGTCTGCCCATGAAGTACGGATTTCTTCTTCAGATAATCCTTCGATGATCTGATGCCTGAGACGGGCCGTACCTGCCAGTTTATCGAAAAAGGGGGTGAAGAAATTATCCTTATCCGGGAAGTTATTATAGGCATAGATCAGCCATGAAAGATTGAGTCCGGGCTGGCGGTCGACAATTTTACTAAGGTACCTGAGGTCCTTGCCACGGCATAGCTTTCCTATTAGCTTGGGATGGCTGTCCGCCCCGGGTATACTTTCGGGTGTAAAAGAATAATCCCCAGCCTGGAGTTCCGGATGCCCGAAAACCTCGAAAGGTGAGTTGGTTCCCCGTCCCTCACTGATCACAGTTCCCTCGAAAAAGCAAACGCAAGGATACAGGAATATGGAATTCATGGTAGGCAAATTTGGAGAAGGAGGGACAGGTAGAATATACCGGCTTCGATGGGAATAATGCTCGCAGGGAATGACCGTCAGGTAACAGGCGAGTCCTCGGCCAAGCCAGCCTTCTCTGTTGATCATACGGGCGTACTCCCCGATTGTCATGCCATAAACCACGGGTACCTCGTGCAAACCTACGAATGAACTGAAACCGTGTTCCGGACCGAAAAGCTTACGAATGCTGACCATCTGCCTACCCAGGGCCGCAAGGCTGTCGACCAGGTGTGTCTTTCCTATCAGTGAGGTCTGGTTGGCCACGATTCCAAGCTTTTTTCCTTTAAGCCTGGGAAAATACATTCCGGAACGTTCCGCCCCAGGGCGGACATCGTCCTGTATGGAATGAGCCTGGTGAAGCATAAAATTCAAAGTTGTACTGATCTCGCAGGTTTCCTCCCTGCAATGTTAACATTTTCTGATTAACCGGGTTTTCAATTCTCATTATTTGTTTTCCTTTTTGACCCGTATCAACGGATCTGAAACATTACTGGCAGAATACTACTATTCCAGTTTGATATGAGCTTTTTCATTTGCTCGTCCTGTTTCTTTGCTTAATTTTGCTCTTCGAAGAATCAGTCAATAAATGATCAGGCAATGAAACCAACCCTATTGATACTCGCGGCAGGAATAGGTTCCCGTTATGGAGGCCTCAAGCAGATAGACCAGGTAGGGCCTTCAGGAGAGGCCATCATTGATTATTCAATTTATGATGCCATCCGGGCCGGATTTGAAAAGGTCTCATTTATCATCCGGAAAAACATTGAAACGGAATTCAGGGAAGTCTTTGAAAACAGGTTAAAAGGGAAGATCGAAACCGAATATATCTTTCAGGAACTGGAGATGGTCCCTGAAGGCACAAGCTTTTCATCCGAGCGGATTAAACCATGGGGGACAGCCCATGCCGTCTGGGTGGCAAAGAATTATATCAGGGAACCTTTTGTCGTGATCAACGCAGATGATTTTTACGGTGCCGGGAGTTTCCAGACCATAGCGGATTACCTGGGGAAGGAAAATATCGTTCACAGTTCAAATTACTGCATGGTTGGCTACCAGGTACGGCACACGCTTTCAGCATTTGGCGCTGTGACCAGAGGGGTGTGTGAAGCCAATGATGAGGATTTTATGAAAGCTGTGGTTGAACGGACCAAGATTGTCAAAGACGGGGAGCAGATCTACTTCATTGATGATGAAGGAGGAAAGGTTTTCCTCTCTGGTGATGAACCTGTATCCATGAATTTCTGGGGATTCACACCCACCATTTTCGACCATTTTGAGCAGGCATTCATGGAATTTATCAGGGAGAATGCCGGAAAAACGAAAAAAGAGTTGTATATACCCACCGTTGTGAATGACCTGGTTGCACGGGGCATGGCCAGTGTCAAGATCCTTCCTTCCGGGGATCAATGGTTTGGGGTAACCTACAGGGAAGATAAGCAGGTGGCCGTTGAACACATACGCAGGCTGGTGAAGCAGGGTGTATACCCCGGTAAACTATGGCAATGATTATATGAACGATCTTTTAAAAATTGCAGGCAATTTTGATCTGACAGGCGTAGCATATGCATGCGAACCATATGGTTCAGGTCATATCCATGATACCTATTTGCTGGAGACAAAAGATTTAGAGGTCCACCGATACATCCTGCAGCGGATGAATACTTATGTCTTTAAGAAACCGGAGGCAGTACAGGAGAATATCTGGCGCATCCTCAGTTTTCTGAAAAAGCAGGAAGGAATTGAGGATCCTGTTGGAATCAAAGATCTTGGCCTGATCGAGACAAAAGAAGGAGAACTTGCCTATAAAGACGCGAATGGATCTCACTGGAGGTGTTTTGATTATATTGAGGACACCTTTGTGCTCGAAAATGTTCAAAATCCCTCCCAGGCCTTTGAAGGAGCAAGACTTTTTGGTGATTTCCTGGCCAGGCTCAGGGATTATGATCCCCGCAGGCTGCACGTTACCATTCCTAACTTCATGGATGCAGAATGGCGGCAGAAACAACTTGCCTATGCCGAATTCACCAATCCTGGCGACAGGCTGAAACTGGCCCAGCCAGAACTGAAAAGGATAAGGCAGTTACAAAGTATTTCGGAACAGTTTATCCGGTTGGAGCAGGCATTGCCCGACAGGGTCGTGCACAACGATACGAAGATCAACAATATCCTTTTCTCCCAGAATACAGGAAAGGGGATCACGGTAATTGACCTGGATACGGTGATGACTGGGACCCTGCTGACGGATTTCGGGGACATGGTAAGAACCTTTACGGTGCAGGGATCAGAAGATTCAACCGACGAGGCAGCATATACCTGCCAGACTGCATTGTTCGAGGGATTGGTTTCGGGATATGCAGAAGTGCTGTCTCCGGTAATTTCAGAGGTGGAACGGTCCAATTTGTTGCTGGGCGGGAAAATAGTGATCTATATGCAGGCGATCCGGTTTTTAACCGATTACATAAATAATGATGTCTATTACAAGGTTACATTCCCGGAACAGAACCTTTTGCGGACAAGAAACCAGTTGAACTTACTCGATTCAGTTCTGGAGCAGGAATCCGATCTGCTGAGAATCATCGGGACATACTTCCGGGATCCTAAACAATAGGATAACCATTGGGTTGATGATTATGCCTGTCACTGCTTGTAATCTGTCACGGTAATGCTTATTTTTATCAAAATCGCTGAATTATGGGCTTATTCAAACGCAAAAAGGGCAAAAGCAAGATACAGTTTGCAGACCTTGAAGGCCAGCCGCTGAAAGCAGGTGATCATGTCATGTCCCACCGCTACGATATGGGTGAATGCAGGATTGTGGAGACGGATGCCGGAATGGCTTATGAATCCCTTGCCACCGGCCAGCAGGTCAGCTATGTGAAAATGATCGATGCAGCAACGGGTTATCAAAAGGTAAAAAGGCTGGAATCCTGATGACCCGCTTTTCCTTCCTTCCCATTTCGGTCCATCTGGGATGGCTGTTTTTTCTATGCCCTACCCATAGTGATTTAATGGCACAGAAGGCCGTTCAAATACAAGCCTTTGATACCCCTCCCCAGATTGACGGCTTGCTCAATGAGGAAATCTGGAGAACGGCCAGACCGGTTACCGATTTTATACAACGGGAACCAGATACCGGCCAGCCCTTTTCTGAAAAAACAGAGGTATATGTGGGTTATGACAAGGATTACCTGTACATCGGGTTCCGGTGTTTCGGTAATCCGGATATGATCACCGCCAAAGAGCTTGCCCGCGATGTCAGCCTGGCATACGATGACCGGGTGCAGGTGATCCTCGATACCTATCTTGACAAACGAAATGCTTACTGGTTCCAGATCGGTCCCCGCGGATCCATCGGGGATGCCATTGTCAGCGAGAACGGGGCGGCCTTCAACAAGGCCTGGGATGGATTATGGACCGGCAAGGCCAGGATCCATGACCGTGGCTGGGATGCAGAGATTGCCATTCCCTTTAAAACCCTTAGCTTTCGTAAGGGGCAGCATACCTGGGGCATCAAATTTATACGACGCTTAATGCGTAACGAAGAATCCGGTTACTGGCCGGAAGCAAACCTGGATTCCCATAGTTTCCAGGTTTCGGACGCTGGATTGCTGACAGGCATAGGGGAGATCAGCCAGGGACTGGGACTGGACCTGGTTCCGTACGGATTGACCGGGGCGGATTATAAACATGACAATGGAGAGACAAAACCGGTTCTGAACGCAGGATTCGATGCCTATTACAGGATCACGTCCAACCTGAAGGCGGCCCTGACAGTGAATACTGATTTTGCCCAGACAGAGGTGGATGACCAGCAGATCAACCTGACCCGGTTTGACCTATTCTATCCGGAAAAAAGGGATTTTTTCCTGGACGGGGAAAACTATTTTAATTTCGGGATAAACGGCGACCGGGAAAATCACTGGAATGACCGCATGATCCCCTTCTTTTCGCGGCGGATCGGACTGGATTCCGTGGGCAATCCCATCCCCCTCCTATATGGAGGCAAAGTAACAGGACAGGCCGGGAAATGGAATATCGGGGCCATGTACATGAAGGATGACCGCAATGGCTGGCAGCATTCGCATTTCGTGGTTTCCCGGCTTACGCGCAATTTCGGGGACCAGTCACAGGCAGGTTTTATCACCACCTATGGTAACGCCCTGTACGATACATCCAATTATGTGTTTGGCTTCGATGTGAAACTGGGGACCTCCAGGTTCATGGGCAGCAAGAATGTAGCCCTGATCCTGTATGGACTGAAATCCAATACCGGGATACATGATCCTGAATGGCGGGACCGGAAACGGGAACTGGCATTCGGTGCGGAATTCATATATCCCAATGATTTCTTATTTATCAGGCTGGGACATATGCAGATCCAGGAAAATTTCATAGCCGGTATCGGTTTTGTTCCCCGTCCGGGTGTCAGGAACACCTATGGGTGGGTCAGGGTAGGTCCCCGGCCGGAAAAGTGGGGGATCATGCAGGTACTGTCAGGTATCGGCGGGGAATATATCACAGACTTCGGCAATGTGCTCCTGACAGGAGATATATATGCACAACCCCTCGACGTTCGTTTTTATTCAGGTGACCGTATCGACTACAAAGTTGTCCCGACTTTCGAGAAGCTTGACGAAGACTTCAATATTTATGACAATTATCTTATCCCGAAAGGAGATCATCGTTTTCTCTGGCACGAAGTAACATTGACATCTGCCCAGCGGCGTTTGCTCTGGGGAAGCCTGGGTTACCGTTTTGGCGGGTTTTTTAACGGCACCCGCAACGAGCTTACCCTGAAAGGGGGATATAAGGTAATCGTGCCCCTATTCTTCGGTGGTGAGCTGATCAGGAGTGATGTAAAATTGCCGGATGGTGGCTTCATTGCTACCATTTACCGTTTGAACCTCAATGTGATGTTCAATCCGGATATAACCCTTTACAGTTTCATCCAGTATGACAGTGAATCCGGTAAAATGGGCTGGCAGTCCCGGTTTCAATGGATTCTCCAACCCGGGAAAGAGATCTTCCTGGTCTGGAACAGCATTGCCGGTGATCCCTATGACAGATTTCAGATCCAGGAAGGCAGTGTTCGCCTGAAGGTCAAGTACACAATCCGTTTTTAAATATGTATCTTCGCTTACTGGGAGATTATGGCAAAACAGCGGAAGGTAAACAGGGTGAGCCTGGAATGGTTCGAGGACCGGCTCTTCCACCTGGGTGAGGAGGAAGCGTACACCGGGCAGTATACCTATTACCATGACAATGGTGAGCGTGCCGAGCAGGCCCAGGTGAGAAACGGCCTCCTCCACGGGGATCTGTCTATCTGGAATGAAGACGGGGTCAAGATATGTGAGGCGGAATACCAGGATGGGGTCAAGCATGGGAAGGTTACCCTCTGGTATGACAGCGGGCAGAAAAAGTCTGAGTTTTGTCTTAATCAGGGGAAGCGGGAAGGGAAGTTCCTGATGTGGTATGAGAATGGCAAAAAAAAATTCGAGGCAAGATACAAAGATGATCTGCTGCATGGCAAACAGAAAAAATGGCATGAAAACGGGCAGCTGAACATCTCGGCAGATTATGAGAACAATCTTGAAGAAGGGGAGAAATCCATATGGGAAGCGGATGGCAGTCTGCTTTTCAAAGGGAGTTTCAGCAAAGGGGAATTGCTTTAATACAAATTTCATATGACTGGAAAGGAACTGATCCTCAAAACCTTCCTTCTGGAAGAAGTGGAACGTACACCCTGGGTACCATTTGTTGGTATTCACGGGGCCAAATTGATTGAAGTTCCCGGGGACAAATATTTGCAGTCTGCTGAACTGATCTCCAAAGGTGCTGCGAGGGCATTGCAGCTTTATAAGCCGGATGGTCTGCCGGTTACCTTTGATCTGCAGATCGAGGCTGAAGCCATGGGCTGCCAGCTTGCCTGGAGTACCGATAATCCCCCTGCCGTTGTATCCCATCCCTTGAGCGAAGGAAAATCACTCGCGGACCTGGCGATACCCGGAAAAAAAGACGGCAGGATAAAAATGGTACTCGAAGCCGCCAGGCTGATCCGGAAAAATCATCCCGACATTGCCCTGTATGGACTGGTGACAGGCCCCTTTACCCTGGCCCTTCACCTGATGGGAACCGATATATTTATCAAGATGTTCGAGGATCAGGCCTATGTGGCCGAAGTCCTCGATTTCACGAACCGGGTGGCCATGGCCATGTCCGGATATTACCTGGAGGCAGGCTGTGATGTCATCGCCGTGGTTGATCCCATGACCAGCCAGATCGGTCCGGACCAGTTCAGCCAGTTCATTGCATCACCTGTGACGGTTCTCTTCGAGCATATCAGGGCTAACGGCGGACTCGGCTCATTCTTTGTTTGCGGCTATGCCCAGCAGAACATCGAGGTCATGTGTGACTGCAAACCGGATAATGTTTCCATCGATGAGAACATACCCCTTGACTATGTCAGGGATATCTGCCTGGAAAGGAATATCAGCTTCGGCGGGAACCTTAAACTGACGGTGGTGCTTTTGATGGGAAAACCGGAGGACTGCCAGGAACATGCCCTTGAAACCATGGAAATGGGGAAACTCAAAGGATTTATCCTGGCTCCCGGATGCGACCTTCCCATGGCAACCCCGGAGGAAAACCTGGCAGCGATTACACAACTGGTACATGATCCCTACCAGCAGGATGTGGTAAGGGCCATGGAAAAGAAGGATCTGGACCTGGTCCTGCCGGATATGAAGGATTACGGTCAGGCAGATCGCGTGGTGGTGGATATCATTACCCTGGATTCGGAATCCTGCGCCCCCTGCCAGTACATGGTGGAAGCGGTTAAACGGGTAGTACCCGAGTTTGAAGGCATCGTGGTATGGAGAGAACATTCCATCAAGCAGCTTGATGCGGTCACTTTCATGAGTGCCCTGATGGTAAAAAACCTGCCTACCATATGTATTGATGGCAGGATCGTTTTTGTCTCCAAGATCCCTCCCCGGCATGAACTGATCGCGGCCATACAGGCCCGGATCAATGAAAAAATGCGCATGCGCCTGAAACTGCGCAAGGCAGAGGTACTGATCCTCGGCAAAAGCAAAGAGGAATGCCGGCAGCTGGAAGGGATTTTGAAACAGGCCATTAAGGAGCTTGGACCGGGTATAACCTACCGTTTTATCATGGATGAAAAAGAGATCCTTTCCTTTGGCGTCGTGCAGACACCAGCCTTCATCGTGCAGGAATTCAAGGTGAAATCCCAGGGTTCGGAACCTTCAGTTGAAGTTGTCAAGGAATGGATCAAGGAGTTGATCTAGTTGTTTTCCTGTACCGGTACAGGCAGGTCTCCATCTCACAGAGATCACAGGCATAAGCTGTTTTCCTGACATGTTTACCTATCCCAATGATCCCGCTGACCGATTTGATGGGATGCATCAGGGAACTTTCCGAGAGGGTGATCCCGCAGAAATTTGCGGGAAAGAGCGCAAACAATTTCTGCTGGTCTGTAACGGGCCAGCCGCAGTCACCGGGACTGTACCGGTTGGTGATATTAAATCCTGCTGACTTCATTTTGCCTGCCAGGTCCTCCTGCATTATGTCCAGGGCAGATACGACAATTTCCGACCCGATCAGGTCGATGATAAACCCTGCCATGGGGTCACCCCGGGTAAGTTCCTGCTGGCTCCATGTCGTGATTCCCTCTCCGGCGGTGATCATAAAAAAGGCAAGCTTTTCAGCAGACCTGACCTGGTGGGCTATGGACCTGGTAGGATGAAATTCCAGGCCATTTACCTGTATTTTCCGTTCATCCCGGATCTCGAATTCATCCATGATCAGGTAACCGCCCTGGATATCTGTATGTTCAGGGGCTTCCTCCAGGATCGAGCAGATCACCCCAGGTAAGGGTTCAGGCAGGTTCCCTTCGGGATATCCCAGGAGTGATTCGATCCACTCCATATTCATGGGTAGTTCCGGGAGGTAGAACTGATATTTTTCAGGAATATTAGGCAACAAGTGAGTTTAAATACTCAACCGCACCCTGGGGGTCGGGAGAATAGAAGTCTGCACCGATCTCTTTTCTGAAGTCGTCAGTAAGTGGTGCACCCCCCACGAGGATCACCTGGTTGGGGAGTTCGGCTTTGATCTTTCTCACCGTATCGGCCATGTTGTTCATGGTGGTGGTCAGCAAGGCTGAGAGTCCCACTACACAGTCCGGATTCGCCTTGATGGTTTCCATCAGTTTTTCTGTGGAGACATCCACGCCCAGGTCAATGATTTCCCATCCGGATCCTTCTATCATCATGCTGACCAGATTCTTTCCTATATCATGCAGGTCACCGGCAACCGTGCCGATCACAAATTTTCCTTTTCTTGTCACCTCGCCGGACTGGAAAAAGGGTTTCAGGTGTTCCATGGCTGCGTTCATGGCCTTGGCGGACATCAGCACCTGTGGTACGAAAACCTTGTTTTCGCGGAATTTAACGCCAACCTTTTCCATACCGGGGACAAGTCCTTTCTGGAGAATATCATTGGCACCAATGCCCTGGTCAAGGGCCATCTTCGCCAGTTCGTCGGCTCCGTCCTGTCCTTTCATATCAGGCGGATAAGGGGATGCCTGGTTGATCTTGCCAAATTCAATGCAATGTGAAAGCTGTTCTAGAAGTTCCATGTTTTTGTTATGTAATTTTTCCAATCCGAAAGATATAAAAAAAATGCCTCACCCACACTGCGGACACCCCGGAATGGTTTTTTGTTTATATTGTACCGGAAAATCCTGCCTGGCATGGAGCGTAAGCAACACATACCACTGGTACTGGTAACAGGTTTCCTCGGTTCGGGTAAAACGACCCTTGTCAAATACCTGCTGGGAAACGTGGATCCGGACCTGCGGATCGGTATAGTTCAAAATGAGTATGCCAGTGCCAATATTGATACCTCCGAGCTACACAGCGTAGACAGGAAATTCGATGTATTGGAGGTGAATCAGGGTTCGGTTTTCTGCGTCTGTATCCTGGGCTCCTTCATTGATTCCCTGGCTGAATTTACCGACCACTATTCACCTGACCTCATTATCATTGAGGCCTCCGGACTTTCAGATCCGATCGCTATTGCAGAAATCCTGCAGCACGGAAAACTGGTGGACCGGGTTTACCTTTCAGCCGTCTGGTGTATCGTTGACGGGCAAAATTACCATAAGGTGAGCAAAATGAATACCAGGGTGGAGCGGCAGGTGATGATCGCTGACAGGATCCTTCTGAACAAGTCAGACCTGATGGAAGACCATCGGGATGCACTTCTGCAGGCCTTGAAAACATTAAATCCCGAGGCTGAGATAATCATAACCACCTATTGCCAGGTACCTTTACAAGTATTACTGGAGCCGGTAAATGAACCGCTGGCATTGCTGAAAGATACCCAGCACCGGAAGTATGAACCCCGGGGAAGGGCCGAGATCAGCACGGTGGTGCTGCGGACTTCAAGGTGCATTGAGCCGACAGGGCTCGATGCATTTATCAGGGAAGTTGAGGGTAAACTGATCCGGCTGAAAGGATTTGTCCTGCTGGCCGGTCAGAAAGTAGTCAGTATCCAAAGCGAATTTGGCAGGACCCGGATGATCGAGGTGGATTATTATCATGGGAATACTGAACTGGTGGGCCTTGGATGGGACATATCTCCGGCAGATTTTGGCAGAAGATTCCACGATATCAGGAAATCCCGTGAACAGCATGTCCCTTAGATCCAGGCTCTTAAATATCCTTTTCTGGTCCGTTATCTCTGCAGCCTTTATCGGTCCGGGTACCGTCACCACCGCCGCCAAGGCCGGAGCTGATTTCGGGCTGTCATTATTATGGGCATTGACTTTTGCAACGATCGCCTGTGTGGTACTCCAGGAAGCCAGTGCCAGGCTGACCATTGCTTCGGGGATGAACCTGGGACAAGCCATCCGGCAGCAGGCTGTCAAAGGAAGCAGGGGATATTATATCCCTGTGCTGGTAGCCCTTTGTATCCTGACCGGTACCGCTGCTTACGAGGCAGGGAACCTGCTCGGGGCCATGGCCGGGACAAGTTTGCTCATCCATTTGCCACCATGGCTGGTGGTATTGGTAATTGGCATGATGGCCGCGGCCATCCTGCTTATTCCATCCATCAAGATCATCGCCAGGATCCTTGGCAGTCTGGTAGCGTTCATGGGGATCGCCTTCCTGGTCACGGCCATTGCCATTGGTCCAGCAGTACCGGATGTCCTCATGGGTCTCCTGCGGCCCACCATCCCCCTGAATCCGGGGGGAGCACTGCTGGTTGTGGGACTGATCGGAACGACTGTGGGGCCTTATAACCTTTTTCTGGGTTCTGGCATTTCCGCGGGACAGAGCATCAGAGAAATGCGTTCAGGGCTTGCGGTTGCCATTGTGCTGGGAGGAGTCATTTCCATGGCGGTGCTGGTTACCGGGACTGCCATGACCGGTGATTTTACCTTCCCCGGATTGGCAGGAACCCTGGATAAATACCTGGGCGGTGCAGGTACCATCATACTGGCACTCGGGCTCTTTGCCGCGGGATTCACCTCGGCAGTTACTGCTCCCCTGGCTTCATCCGTTACTGTCCGCAGCCTCTTTGGTAACCGGAATCCGCAACAATGGGAAACCCATTCCTGGCGTTTCCGGCTTGTCTGGGGGATCATCCTGGTGATAGGCCTGGCTTTCGGGATGGCCGGATTCAAACCTGTACCGGTCATTATCATTGCCCAGGCCCTCAATGGCGTGATACTGCCGGTAATTGCTGTCTTTCTCTTCCTCGTTGTTAACAATCCACAGATCATGAAAAATCGCCACAACAGGCTTCCGGCCAATATATTAATGGCCATCGTGGTTTTTATCAGCCTGTTGATCGGAATGGCAGGTCTGATAAGGGCTGTGGCTGTGGGAATGGACCATGAAATAGGGAACTGGGGAATGACCATCCTCGGTTTGGTTGCTGTGGCTGGTATGATCATGGGAATAGTAATTTACCGGATATCTTTGCTGCACAGATGAAGTACGAGATATACGTTGATACGGGGGGCACCTTTACAGATTGTCTGGGCAGGGACCCGGAGGGTAACTGGTCCAGGCGAAAGGTCCTCAGCAATGGCAGCCTGCGGGGTGTGGTGGAAAGCTGGATTGATCAGAAAACACTGATGATACGTGAAAACTGGGACCTTCAGCGGGATATCCTTAGGGGTTACCAGTTCCAGTTATTAAGACACAAACATGACATTACCTTTATCCAGTGTTTTGACCTGGAGCAGCACATACTCAGGCTGACAAAAGAATTGCCCAAATCCTTATGCAAGCAGAACATGAGCTTTGAGATCAGGTCAACAGAGGTAGCACCGGTCCTGGGTGCCAGGTTGATAACGAATACCCCCCTTGACCTTGATCTCCCGAGGCTTCATATGAAATTGGGATCCACATGGGGGACCAATGCGCTGCTGGAGAGGAAGGGTGCCGATATTGTGCTTTTTGTCACCAGGGGATTCAGGGATATCCTCGAAATCGGCAACCAGCAGCGCCCCGATATCTTTGCCCTCGAGGTGGTGAAACGTGAGATGCTTTACAGGCAGGTAATTGAGGTGGAGGAAAGGATTGATGTGACGGGGAATGTGATCATTCCGCTGAATGTGAAAGATTTTGAGAAGAAACTTTTGAAGGCCAGGCGAAAGGGATTTACCAGCGCTGCCATCTGCCTGCTGAATTCCTTCATGAATCCTGTGCATGAGATTGAATTGGCCGGCCTGCTGAGGAGGAGAGGGGTTTCTGATATTTCGGTCTCCACAGATCTTTCCCCGCTGATCAAATATGTAAACCGGACAGAGACCGCTGTTGTCAACGCCTACCTGAACCCGGTCATCAGGAATTATCTGGACAATGTGAAGGATTCCATCAGCAATGGCAGGGTACATGTGATGACCAGCTCGGGGGGACTCATACGCGAGGAGCATTTCAGTGCCAAGGACAGTCTTTTAAGCGGTCCGGCCGGCGGTGTGGTAGGCGCGGTCACCATCGGAAAGAGGAATGGGATGGACCATATCATCAGCTTTGACATGGGTGGTACCAGCACGGATGTATCCAGGTATGACGGGCAGTACGATTACCGGTATGACCTTGAAGTGGGAGGGGCCCATATTTTCAGTCCCGCCCTATCCATCGAAACCGTCGCAGCCGGAGGAGGATCCCTGTGTTATTATGATGGCTTCAAGCTTTCAGTGGGACCGGAAAGTGCCGGTGCCAATCCCGGACCGGCCTGTTATGGGGCTGGCGGTCCTGTTACCATTACCGATGTTAACCTGCTGCTCGGCAGGCTCGATCCGGCTGCATTCGGGATCCCGGTATTCATGAAGGAAGCCAGCCGGAAACTGGATGAGCTGATCGGTGAGATCTTAAAATCGTCGGGGAAACGTTACATACCGGAAGAGATCCTTACAGGCTTCCATGATATAGCCAACGAGGTGATGGCGGGAGCCATCCGGAAAATATCCATTGCCCGGGGTTACGACCCGGCAGGTTATGTGCTGGTAGCCTTTGGAGGGGCGGGCGGCATGCATGCCTGTAAAATTGCTTCCCTGCTGGGGATGCAGACGGTGGTGGTGCCGGCTGATGCGGGACTCCTCTCCGCTTACGGGCTGGCCAATGCCGTGATTGAAAGATTTGCAGAGAAGCTTGTGCTTCGCCCATATGAAGAGATTAAATCAGACCTGGGAATATGGATCAATGAGCTGGGCAGGCAAGCCATGGCTGAGGTTAAGAAGGAAGGGGGTAACAGGCATGTTATCGTTCGTTTCCGGACTGTATTCCTCCGTTTCATGGGACAGGATGAAAGCCTGCCTGTACCCTGGCAGGAGGGTGAGGACCTCATCTCCCTTTTCCGTGAACAATATACCAGGATATACGGACACTGGACAGAAAACAGGGAAATTGAAGTTGAATCAATCCGGGTGGCTGCAGCCGAACAGGAGACTGGCGATGAACGGGTTGGGCTGCCCGATAAAACATACCATCCCGAACCCGCTAAATCGATCTCTTCCTATTGCGATGGAACCTGGCGTAATATCCCGGTATTCAACAGGGAGGATCTGGAAACTGGGGCAAAGGTATCAGGCCAAGCCCTGCTGATAGACCCCTACAGCACAACCGTGATCGAAAAGGGCTGGGAGGTGGTCATTAACCGCTATGGAGCGGCCATCATAAAGGATAAATCACAGGGAAAGACTGGACATAGGGAAAAAGCAGCTATCAAAGAGACCCGGCTGGAATTATTCACCAACAGGTTCAGGTTCATTGCAGAAAATATGGGTGCCATGCTTCAACGAACCTCCATATCCGTGAATATCAAGGAAAGGCTTGATTTTTCATGCGCCCTTGTCGGTCCGGATGGCTACCTGGTGGCCAATGCGCCACATATCCCTGTTCATTTGGGAAGCCTTGGCGTATGTGTCAGGAGCCTGATGGGAAAGATAAAAATGGATCCGGGGGATACCATCGTTACCAACCACCCGGCCTATGGCGGTTCGCACCTTCCTGATGTGACCCTGGTCACCCCGGTATTTACAGCCGGTGGCGAACTCCTTGGTTATGTTGTGAACAGGGCGCACCATGCTGAACTCGGAGGTTCCCGCCCGGCCTCCATGCCTCCCGATGCAACTTCACTGGAGGAGGAAGGGGTTATCATTGAACCATTTCGCCTGGCCAGCAGTGGCCAGGTGAATTGGAAGGGCATGAGGGAGATACTTGAAAGCGGTCCCTGGCCCAGCCGGGCAGTGGAGGAAAATATAGCCGACCTCAATGCGGCGCTGGCAGCCAATCTTGCCGGTGCAGGGGGATTAAGGGAACTGGCGGAGAAACATGGTACCGGCCAGGTCATCGATTACATGGTGTACCTCAGGGATTATGCCGCATCCAGGATGAGGATGGTCCTTGGCAGGATCCCGGACGGAAGGTATGAAGCCCAGGAAGAGCTGGATGATAATAGCATCCTGAAGGCAGTTATCGAGATCAGCCAGGATTCCTGCAGCATTGATTTCACCGGGTCATCAGGTGTCCACCCTGGCAATATGAATGCCACCTATGCCATTGTTAATTCAGTGGTTATCTATGTTTTGCGGCTGCTGCTGAAGGAGCCCCTGCCCCTGAATGAGGGGATCCTTGAACCGGTCAGGATCATTCTGCCGGAATCCCTGCTGAACCCGGATTTCAGCAGGTCCCGCCAGGAATGTCCGGCCATTGTCGGAGGCAATGTGGAGGTCAGCCAGCGGCTGACCGATACACTGCTGAAGGCTTTCGGGGTAGTTGCCTGCAGCCAGGGTACCATGAATAACCTCATGATGGGCAATGAAAGTTATAGTTACTATGAGACCATCTGTGGTGGTTGCGGGGCGGGACCAGGTTTTAATGGTGCCTCGGGAGTACACCATCATATGACCAATACCAGGATCACCGATCCCGAGATCCTGGAACACAGATATCCCCTCAGGCTGATGAAATTTTTCATCAGGAAAGGATCCGGTGGGAGAGGAGCTTACAGCGGAGGTGACGGAGTGGTCCGTATCCTGGAGTTTACTTCAGCGGCTACCGTCTCCATTTTGAGCCAGCACAGGATTATCAGGCCTTACGGGATGCAGGGCGGAAAACGGGGTAAAAGGGGCCGGCAGCAAGTCATCAGGGCCGACGGCGCAACGGAAAAACTGAAAGGGATAGACGGGATTACGGCCTATCCGGGGGACAGGCTCGTGGTCAAGACGCCTGGTGGTGGGGGATGGGGTAAATGAGTCAGAATGACATATTCATGGCATATTCGGTAATAAAATCCGGATCC
>Ga0111175_1142_pt1 | contig 20393 bp, 16 predicted proteins | sample DeeMarSWOR324_28_FD_80228 | JGI IMG/M metagenome (GOLD analysis project Ga0111175, IMG submission 80228) | Bacteroides sp. SM23_62
AGGAAGGCTTTTCAACTGGACAGCGGGTCCAGGGTTTTGCTCGTACTGGGAGGCAGCCTTGGTGCAAGGACCATCAACGAAGCCGTCAGGCATGGACTGGATCTGATCCTTCGGCAGCCTGATATCAGCCTGATCTGGCAATGCGGGAAGTCCTATTATAATGAGGCCAGGGAATTCATTGCCGGGCGTTCTGCTGAGCGGATCATCCTCAGGGATTTTATCAGCCGCATGGACCTTGCCTACCTGGTGGCTGATGCCATTGTTTCCCGGGCCGGTGCGATCACCATTTCAGAATTATGTCATGCGGCCAAACCGGTCATCCTGGTGCCCTCTCCGAATGTGGCGGAGGATCACCAGACCAAAAATGCACAGCATCTTGTAAAACATTCGGCAGCACTCTATATCCCTGATAATGAGGCCGTGGGTAGCATGATAAAGCAGGCTGTTGAACTGCTGGGCAATGAGGATCAAAGGCGTGAATTATCAGGCAATATAGCCAAACTGGCCCTTCCGGATTCAGCCGGCGTCATTGCCAGGGAGATTGTTTCTATGCTTAAGGGATGAAGAAAGAAGATATACATAATATCGAAAATATCTATATGATAGGGATAGGGGGCATTGGCATGAGTGCCCTGGCCAGGTATTTTATGAGCCTGGGTAAGAGGGTTGCCGGTTATGACCGGGTATCGACACGGTTGACCGATGATTTGATCAGGGAAGGTTCTGAGATCCATTTTACATCAGATCTTGCCTATATCAAGGATAGGTATCCTGATGCCGGGAACCTGCTGGTGGTTTATACACCCGCCATACCGGGTGATCACCCGGAGCTGAGTTTTTTCAGGAAGGGTGGCTATCACATGATGAAAAGGGCCGAGTTGCTGGGCATTATCTCCGATAGTGAAAACTGTATCGCCGTAGCAGGCACACATGGAAAAACAACGGTTACGGCCATGGTGACGCACCTTTTGAAAGTGGCCGGGATTCAATGCAACGCTTTTCTGGGTGGCATCTCCAAGAATTACCATAGCAATGCGATCCTCTCGGGGGAGAAGGGCTGGATGGTGCTTGAGGCGGATGAGTTTGACAGGTCATTCCTGCACTTGCACCCAACCATATGCATTGTCACTTCCTGTGACCCGGACCACCTCGATATCTACGGATCGGCTGAACGGGTAAAAGAATCATTCTGCCAGTTCATCAGCCAGACAGATCCGGCTGGACATATCATCTATCAGCAGGATGTGCCGCTTGACTGTATCAGGGAAATTTCCCTGGAATCCCGCTCATATGCCCTGGCGGGTGGTGCAGATTTTACCGCCGTGAACCTCAGTATGAAGGATGGCCTTTACCGGTTTGATGTTAAGACGCCCGAAGGGTTGATAGGGGATGTGAGACTGGGTGTACCCGGACAGATCAACATAGAAAATGCCCTTTCTGTGGTGGGACTGGCCAGGTTGCTGGGTATCAGGGATGAGCAGATCAGGGAGGCTTTATCCACATTTTCAGGTGTGCAGCGGCGGTTTGATGTAATGATCAACCGCCCGGACTTCGTATATATTGATGATTATGCACATCATCCCAGGGAACTGGAGGCCTGCATCCAGTCTGTCAGGAAGATTTATCCGGACAAGAAAATCACCGGGATTTTCCAGCCACATCTCTATAGCAGGACCAGGGATTTTGCGGGTGAATTTGCCAGGAGTCTTTCCCGGCTGGATGCATTGATCCTGCTGGATATTTATCCGGCCCGCGAAGCGCCTGTGGAAGGGGTTGATTCGGGACTGATCTTCGACCAGACCGATATGGCAGATAAATTACTCATTCATAAGGAACAGCTGCTAAAGGTGCTCGAGGAAAGGCATCCGGAGGTGCTCCTTACCCTGGGGGCAGGAGATATAGATCAGTTTGTCGAACCCATTGTGAATCTTTACGGAGGAGGGCCAGTAAATTGAAAAAAATGGCAACCATATTGCTTGGCGTTATTATCATCGTGTACCTGCTGTTGGTGCTCGGTTTTGTCAGGGATGCCCATGATGGAGTGCTTTGCAGCGGGTTGGATGTGGTTATCAGGGACAGCCTGGAACGTAGTTTTCTCAATGAATCGGACGTGAGGAACCTGATCCGGATCGAACACCCAGAGATAGCGGGCATTCCCATGTCGGGCCTGGATGCTGCAAGTATGGAAGAAAGCCTCTCGCAGATTCCGGCCATCAAAAACGCCCAGGTTTACAAGACGGTTGAGGGCAGGCTGGTCATCGAAATTACCCAGCGTACCCCCGTCATCCGTGTGGAGGACAGGGATCACCGGCAATACTTCCTTGATGAGGAAGGGAATGTAATCCCTGCAGCTGCCGGATATGCTCCCCATATTTTACTGGTCAACGGGGAGATCAGCGGCTCCTACCGGAATAGGCATAATGTGCTCGAGGGACAGGAGGAATTACCCGGGGAAAACATCATGATTGATATCATGGCCCTGGCCAATTATATAGCCGGCCATTCATTCTGGAATGCCCAGATCGTTCAGGTATATGTCAACCGGAAAAAGGAGTTTGAGCTGGTGCCCAGGGTGGGGGCCCAGATCATCCTGTTCGGGGATGGCAGCCGGCTGGAACAGAAATTTTTCAAACTCGGGACATTATACCGTGAAGGATTCAGGCAAAAGGGATGGAACCATTATGAAATCATCAACCTAAAATATGATAATCAGGTAATCTGTACAAAAAGATAGAATCATGGCACAAAAAGAACACTTACTGGCAGCGGTGGATATTGGTACAACCAAGATCGTCTCCATCGTTGGGAAACAAACCGAAAACAAAAAACTGGAGATCCTCGGGATGAGCAAAACAGCCTCAAAAGGTGTGAAAAGGGGTGTTGTGCTGAATATTGAGGAGACCGTAAATGCAATCAATGCAACAGTAACCGAGGTAAAGAAGCAAACGGGTATGCAATTCAAGGATGTCTTTGTGGGTATAGCCGGACAACATATCAAGAGTGTTCGCAACAGGGGGTATTTCAACCGGGACTCCTATGAAGAAGAGATCACCAAGGCCGACATCCAGCGACTGGTGGATGATATGTACAAGATTCCCATCGATGCCGGAGAAGAGATTATCCATGTACTTCCGCAGAATTTCGTTGTGGACAGTGAAACGGGTATCAAAAATCCCGTCGGCATTTCAGGGAAAAGGCTGGAAGGCAATTTTCATATTGTGATCGGACAGATCGCTTCGGCCAAGAATATCTCCAAGTGTATCAATCGTGTGGGACTGAATGTCGAGGAACTGATCCTTGAACCGCTGGCCTCCTCTGAGGCGGTATTGACCGAGGATGAAAAAGAGGCAGGGGTGGCGCTTGTGGATATCGGGGGCGGGACCACTGATATTGCCGTGTTCTATGATGATATCATCAGGCATACGGCGGTTATCCCGTTCGGCGGGAATGTGGTGACCTGGGATATCAAGGATGGATGTTCCATCCTGACCAGGCAGGCTGAATCCCTGAAGATTACTTTCGGATCGGCCCTCGGGGACCTTGCACAGGAGGACAAGATCGTGACCATACCTGGGATCAGCGGAAGGGATCCCAAAGAGATATCCTTCAAGAGCCTGGCTTATATCATCCAGTCCAGGATGGAGGAGATCATTGATGCCATCATGTATGAGATCGAAAATTCAGGGGTTCTTGACAAGCTCAGTGCCGGGATCGTTTTTACCGGTGGCGGGGCCCTGCTGCGGCACCTCCCGCAACTGGTCAAGTTCCGTACCGGGCTGGATGTTAGGATAGGATACCCGGTGGAACAATTGGCGGCCGAAAGCATTGAAGAGGTCAATCAGCCCATGTTCTCTACGAGTGTGGGACTTCTACTGAAGGGATATGACAACAAACAAAAACAACAGCAGATGATCATGGATGCCAGGAAAGAAAAGCCTGAACCTGACGAGGAGCCGGAAGATGAGGATAACAAAAAGCCAAATCTCTTCGAGAATCTGAAAATAAAACTCGACGGCATATTTAGGGAGAATGATTCAACAATGTAGTAGTATGAAAAAATAAAAGATTATGTCAGAAGAACTTATCAATTTTGAACTGCCAGTTAATAAATCACAGACTATCAAGGTAATCGGCATCGGTGGTGGTGGCAGCAATGCGGTGAATCACATGTACAGACAGGGTATCAGGGATGTGGATTTCATTGTCTGTAACACCGATGCACAGGCCCTGGCAAACAGTCCCGTCCCCATCAGGATACAGCTGGGGGAATCACTTACGGAAGGCAGGGGTGCAGGCAATAAACCTGAAATCGGCCGGCAGGCTGCCATCGAGAACCTGCAGGATGTTATCGAGGTACTGGAAGGCAATACCAAGTATTCTTACAGTAGCCATTGTCACCATACCCTTCCGCTTTGAAGGGCAACAGCGGATCAACCAGGCCATTGAGGGCATAAACCAGCTCAAGGAACATGTTGACTCCCTGCTGGTCATCAATAATGAAAAACTAAGGGAAATCTACGGTGATCTTAAATTGTCAGAAGCTTTTGCCAAGGCAGATGATATACTGTCGATGGCGGCCAGGGGGATAGCCGAGATCATTACCGTTCCCGGCTATATCAACGTTGATTTTGCAGATGTTGAAACCGTCATGAAAGACAGTGGTGTGGCCATCCTCGGTTCAGGAACCGCCACGGGTGAAGGCCGCGCGGTCAAGGCCATCGAGGCCGCCTTAAATTCTCCTCTGCTGAACAACAATGATATCACGGGGGCAGACAATATATTGCTCAATATCACTTCCGGTGAAAATGAGATCAGCATGGATGAGGTAGGTGAGATCACCGATTATATCAATCATTCTGCATCCAAAAATGCCACGATTATCTGGGGCACAGGGGTGGAGAAAAGCCTGGGAGAACAGATATCGGTCACCATCATCGCCACCGGATTCAAGACCAACAGTATCCCTGAATTATATATCAAGAAGAAGAAATCGGATAAAATCAAGTTGCCTGATAAATCCGAGCCGGTCCATGAAGATCTTTTTACGGTCACAGACCCGGAAACCGGGGATAAAACCGAAAAATCGAATGTTCAGAAAACCTTTGAGTTTGACATTTCAGGGGAAGAGAAGGAACAGTTCATCCTCTATGAGAGGGATGAGTTACCCCGGGAAAGTACCATCAAACCAAAAGACCTTACCGACAGGCTTAGGAAACTGAAGCAATCTCATGAACAGGTAAAGGGACAACTATACGACAAAGCTTCGAAGGAAAATACCATTGATCAGCTGGAAAATGAACCTGCCTATGTCAGGAAGAAGGTAAACCTGGATAAGACAAAACCCTCCGAGGAATCCAAGATCTCAAAGTATTCCCTTTCGGAAGACGAGGATAAGAATTCAAAGTTACGTGAAGACAATGCATACCTTCACGATAATGTGGACTAGAAAAATTTCCCTCGGTTATCCTGGATATTGGCAGCATCCTGAAGTGCCTGGTAGGCTTCGTAATTGGCCTGGGATTCCCTGAGGCTGGCCATTCTGGATTTCTGTGATGCCAGCTCCGTCTCCTCCGGGTCAATAACATTTACAACAACGATCACATAGACACCGTTATTCCCCTGAACCGGCGGGGATAACTGATCCGGAGCCAGTACCGAGGCGGTAGCGATCACATTCGGTTCAATCCCGGCTGAGGGAACAGAGACCGAAGCAAAATTGACATTATTGGCATCCATGACAGCCAGTCCCATTTCGTCGGCCAGCTCATCAATGTTTTGAACCGAGGCCAGTGATGTATTGAACTCCTCGCTGATCAATGCTGCTTTTTTATTCTTCTTGACCTCAAGCTCTATCTCGGTCCGTACCTGGTCAAGGGTAGCATTCCCTTTTTCACGAATCCCGGTGACAGCCGCTACTACGTATTTGTTGCCTATTTCGAAGATCTCTTCCGATATGTCATGAAGCTCTGCTTCAAAGGCCCAGCGAATCAATGCCCGGGGTTGGTCAAGGCCCGTTATGGTCCGCTGGGATGCGGTGACCTCATTGGCGTAACGTTTGGTCAGGTTTTGTTCTGATACAGCTGTATTGAACTTCTCGTAGGTATTATTGAGACCGGCAAATTTAACAGCCTGAGAATACACGTTCTGATAGGTTTCTGAACTGGGCTCGACATTGCGGCTGAGATAGGCCACCTTTACCTTTTTTACGTTCCTGCTTTTCTCAAGGACTTCAATCAGGTGAATTCCAAACTGCGTCTGTACCTGCATTATCTCACCGATCTGGCCATGGAAACAGGAATCGCTGAATGGTTTAACCATCTGCCCTTCAGGGAACCATCCTAGGTCTCCGCCTTCCTGTGCACTTCCATCCATTGAATACTGCCTGGCAAGGTTTGCAAAATCCCCTCCGCTATTCAGGACTTCCTGAAGGCTGTCTGCAAGCGCAATTAACCCTGATGCATCCGTATTGTTGTCGGGTTGCAGCAGAATATGCCTGGCATGTACGGAATCAGGCAGGTAATTGATCTCAACAAGACGCGCCAGACGATAGGAAGATTCTTCAAAATAGGGCCCATATACCGCTCCTGGGGCTGAAGAAAACATGAAATCATTGATGATTTCCGGCAGGGAACCGTCAGCATAATTCATATCATCAAAGGGAAGATCGGATTCCATCCCGACCAGGGAGACCGGATCCTCGATGGTTTCGAATTCTGCCTTCATCTTATTGATCCATTCAGCGGCCATCCTGTCATCCTCGTTCGAAGGAAGTATCTCAAATACTACATATTCAATGTCACGCGTGGCTTCCTGCTTGTAATCCTTCTCGTGATCCCGGTAATACTTTTGAAGATCATTTTCGGTCACTGTTATGGCTGAGTCCGGCACGGCAGCAAAACGCTTTACCACATACCTGAAATCCATCCTTCTGCCGGTTTCCCGGTAATTGTTTTCAGCCTCCAGGTCGGTAATATACAATCCCTTGCGAATCAGATTATTGTACTTCGACCAGGCACGGTCTTTCATGATCTCGCTTTCGAGATAGAGCCAGATGGTTTTCTGGGCACCTGAGGGGTCTTCATTCATGGTACGGATGAACTGTACCAGGAAAGTCCTGTTCAGAATGCCTGTCTGGGGATCGGAAAAGAGACTCCTGATGACGGGATGCGGATTCCGTCCCTGCACCATATCCATCATTTCATCTGTACTGACCGAGATGCCAAGTTCCCTGTACTCACCCTGTGTGATATACTCCCTGACCATATCCTGCCAATTGCACGGAATTACCGTCAATTTCAGCAAAAGTATATTTTGTCCGGACGAATGCTGTCTTCCCGCCGGTCAGCAAATCCTGTAAAACAAATGCAAAAATGGCCATTCCAATGATCACCGCCACCAGCAATCCCGCACGATTCCTGATTCTCTGTAAAGTTGCCATAAACCTCTGATTAAATACTGATTAAAAAATTAGGCTACGAAGATAATAATTATAATAATATACCATTATAAGCTGTAGCAATATTACGTTTCCTGCCCTCTTTGGAGATGTATCAGCTCGATCCTTGTCTCACTGGCATCCAGGATCCGGAAAACAAATCCATCGATGTGGATACGGTCATTGATCTTCGGGATGCTTTCATAATGGAAAAGGATAAGTCCGGCAAGTGTCTCATAATCATCTGATTCAGGTATGTCGAGCCTGTACTTCTCATTCAGGTAATCTATTTCCAGCCTGGCAGAGAAAATATATTCCTGTTCGTTCAGTTTATCTTCGGTCAATTCCGAAGAATCGTGTTCATCTTCTATCTCCCCTATGATCTCCTCCAGGATATCCTCCATGGTTACAATACCACTGGTTCCCCCGAATTCATCCACGACCACGGAGATACTTTTATGATCCTTGATGAACGACTGCAACAATTTGTTGGCCGGCATGGTTTCAGGGACGATGGGCAGGCTCATGATCATGGATGACAGATCTGATGGGTTCTTGAATAACTCCTTGGAGTTGATATACCCGATGATATTATCAGTAGATTCCCTGTAAATCAATATTTTAGACAGTCCCGTCTCAATAAATTTCGACCGTAGTTCCTCCATCGAAACAGATTCGTCGAAGGCAACGATTTCTGTACGCGGGACCATGCAATCCCGCAATTTAACATTCGAAAAATCAAGGGCGTTCTGGAAAAGTTTTATTTCCTGCTCAGGATCCACCTGCTGATCAAGTTTAGCATGGCTTTCACTGACCAGGTTATCAAGGTCGATTTTCCCAAAAGCAATCGGCTGGGCTTTTATGTCCCTGGGTACCCGCATGAAATTATGCATGATGAAGCCTGAAATGGCAATGGTCAGTTTGGTTACGGGATAGAGCAGGAAATAAAATACGAGGACCGGTATGGCGAATACCCTCAGGGCCGTGTTCGGACTCAGCCTGAACAGGGTTTTGGGCAGGAACTCTGCTGTGAACAGGATGATCAGTGTGGATATGATGGTCTGGATGATGAGGATGGTGCTTTCTGAACTGGTATAACGGCTGATGGATGGTTCCAGGAGAATGGCCATCATGATCCCGTATAAGACCAGCGCTATATTGTTCCCAACCAGCATGGTTGCGATGTAGTCCCCAGGCCTTGAGGTAAAAATGGATATCACCCTGGAAGTCAGGTGCCCCTGTTTGATATCCAGCTCCAGCCGTAGTTTGTTGGATGCAACAAAGGCAATCTCCATCCCGGAGAAAAATGCAGAAAACAATAGTGAAAAAAGTATGATTATTACCTTATTCATCTTTGAGTTTTACCACTCCCTTGGATTTTTTCAGCCTGTACCAGGAAAGGTCCTGCCGGGCTTCAAACCCTTTTTCTCCATAAAAAGTACCATCTTCGTTCACGATGCGGGATTGCGTATGGGAATAAATCATCTTTCGCTGTTCGTCCCAGAACATATGCTCGGTATTTAACTGGTTCTTGTTTTTCAGGTTTTGGCCTTCCACGTTGTTCTTGGCTTCCCAGAGGCGTTCATTTTCCTTGTATACTGCATGTTTTGCCTTGATGTAGGCTTCAATGTTCAGGCTGTCATCATAAAAATAGGCCGTAAGTCCCTGGGGGAACTCGATGTAAGGATCGTCCACACGGGCATATCTCTCTATTTCCGGAGCCAGGATCCTTACCTTGACCCGGAAGGAGTCACTGTAAAGGATCTCGTACTTCTGTCCCGCAGCATCCGGAAAATGGTCCAGGCTGGTAATTTTCTGTATTCTTTCCAGGTCGTTCTCACAGGAGAAAAACAGGTACCCCGCTGCGAGGGGTAAAAGGATTAACAAGAGCCTCCCGGATAAAACCCTGGCCGGGACAGCCGGCAGGGGTTCGTCACTATCTAGCTCTGACTGTCGTTGTTTCATTGATCCAGCAACCTACCGTATAATCATCTCCTTCTTTCAGGCTGTAAAAGAAGATGGTCTCAATGTCGGGGAAATAATTCTTGTATGTACTGATTCTTTCATTTGCCTTTTCTGCCACAGCAGCATCCACAGATTTGGCTTTGATGAACTTGTCGACAGCAGCCCAGTAAATGGTTGTCTTTTCAAATTCATCCGTGAAACAATCCTTGCTGCCTGCATATGCATCACCAATAAGTATATAGGGTTCGCCCCATTCCGGCTTCAGACTGATGGCCTCCAGGGCATAGGTCCGGGCCTTCTGGGGTTGCTTTAGATGGGCATTGGTAATGTACCCCAGCTGGTAAAGGTACTCACTCTTCTTGACTGGGTCTTCTTGGCTGTTGATGGCCTCCTGGTAATAGGTGATGGCCTTTTCAAATTCTTCCTTACCGAGGAACAGCCTGGCAAGTCCATAGGCAGCTTCAGCGGAAGGTTCCTTTTCATAAAGGGTTTCAGCAGCCAGTGCATAGAAAGGTTCGGATTCGCATTCCAGTGCACCCAGAAAACTGACAGCCCGTCTCAGGTAGTCAATTTCACCTTTCTTTTCTTCCCAGCGGGGCTGGAAATACGATATCAGGGATTCACAGGTAGCGGCTCCGCTGGCGATGAAATTATAATCGGTGGCTTCCTTTACCTGCAGGATTGTTTCGTCCCCGGGTTTTTGTTCCAGCTGGTAATCAAGGATATCGGTAGCCAGGGCATAGTTTTCAATAACCTGTAGGTCTGTAAGCCTTTCATTCTTGAACAGCTCGAATGAAGTTTTCGTAAAGGTGGCCACAACGGCAACCGAGGATTTATTTTTAAGTATGGAGATAGATTCCTGGAGATAAGCATATGTTTCCTCCTGGATATCCGGATCCGCCCTGTATTCCAGGTGTCTGAGTATATCTACTGCTTTCCTGCCGAGCACGGATCCACGTTGTTTGTAATACTTGATCCGCTGGTCATAAATAATGCGGAGGGAGTCCATCAATAATGCTTTCCTGTCGGGATCCTTCTCATTGTCAATAAAATCATTGAACATCTTCACCCCGTCTATGTAAATGTTCTTCGTTGACTGGGGACATTCCTCGAATACGATGCGCCAGGGCCCGAGGGCGAAATCATAATTGCCATGTTTCACATATTCCCGGTAAAGTGACAGGTTCTTGATACACCTGATGCTGTCTTCACCATGGCCGTAACGGGATCCATCCTCAACACCTTTCTGAGCCATGCCTGCGAGGCTGAGGGAACCCAGGAGCAGAGAGTACAAGGCTATTTTCAAACCGATTTTCATAATCATTCAATTAATCAAATTTCCGCTTCATAAACCAGAAATCGTACAAAGTTACACTAAAACTTAAAAACATATAATTTTCTCGTATCAAATTATTTTCCAGCGTACCCCTCCGGCCTGCGTTAAATGCAAGGTTGAAGGTACTTCTGGTGTTCCTAAGTGGTAATCCTACCCCAAAACTTATGCCATAATCCTTTAATTGCTCATCCTGCAATTGCAGGTATGAATTCTCAAAATATCCTCCAACCCTGAACGCCATGCGATTATGGTATCCCCTCAGGGCCTCTCTGTCAGGGATATATTCAGCTCCTCCATGGATATGGTTACTGTTGGTAAGTGGTTCATTGCTATTGAAAAATGTGGTGTTGGTCCAGTCCTGCTGGTAATAGTCAACCCCGAACAGTAATTTGTCATTGAACCGGTAACTTATACCCACACCAATATTGAAGGGGATGACTATGTTTCCCTTTGTGGCATACTCTTCCAGGATGAACACCGGGGAAATCCGGGTAGAATCATTGATGTTGTTGGTCGATCCGGGAAAGGTATTTCTTTTGACAACCCTGTTCTCTGCGGAAATCCGGCTCTTGTTATCGAAGATCACCCCGAGGGTGACATTGGATTTCTCTCCGAGTCTCTGTGTGTACTGGAGTCCCAGTTCAATCAAAAAATCATTGACGATGGTCCGGCTTTCGACGTCGGTAAAGGAATAGTTACCTTTCCGGGGAAAATTCACGGACCGGTCCAGGTCAATGTTCCCAAAGATGTATTTGAAATTGGCCCCGATGCTGAGGCCACTGAAAATCTGCACGGCAGTACCGAGGAATAATTGGTTGAGACCGCCATTACCCGAATAAACATAATCTATGAAACCGATGTCTTCATCGTAATCCTCAACCATGATGGAGTACCCCACTTTCGAATAAGGCCTGACCCCGAAACTGGCCGCCCACCATTTGGTGATCGGGAATGACAGGGCCAGGTGATCGAAATTGGCACCATAATAGGAATCATTCAGTTTGGAAGATTCTGTATAGGTATAATGGGCAGTCAAGCCAAAATTGAAAATAAATGACATGGAATCCCGGGCAGAGTATGATGCAGGATTCAGGTAATTGATATAGTTATTATCCCTTAAGCCCAGGCCAATGCCACCCATGGCACGGTTCCGTTCAAAACCAGGCGGGGTGATCGTACCGATACCGAACCGGGAATAAGGTGAATCAGTATTGGTTTGTGCCAGTACCGGGCTGAGGAGAAATAAGCAAAGTGCAATTACCTGTAGCCTTTTATCATTCAACATTATACTCTAAGATTCTGTGCAATCCAAATAAATTCAGATTCAGGTCCACAAAGATGGAATTTTTTAACTTCTTATCAAAGAATACTGCATCCCCGCCTGTCATCAGGACCCGTAAACGAGGATAACGTTTTTTTTGCTCATTTATGTATCCATCCAGTTCGAAAATAATTCCGTTCTGTACACCGGCACGGATGGCACGCTCTGTGTCATCACCGAGCAGGGCATCCTGATCGGCCGGTTCCACCAGTGGAAGCCTGCCGGTGAACTCGTGAAGGGACCTGAACCTCATGAGCAGTCCGGGAGAGATATTCCCGCCAAGGAATTCCTTCTCCGAGCTGATAAAATCGACGGTGATGGCCGTACCCATATCTATGATCAGTATGTCCTGCCCGGGGAATCTTGCACTGGCTTCAACGGCTGCTGCAATCCGGTCATAACCCAATGTCTCTTTTGTCAGATAGCGGTTCCTGATGGGCAGGGGTGTCATATGATCCAGCATCAGAACGCTGACACCTCTGTCCCGTAAAAGGCCTGCAAACGATGGCTGCTCCTTCCTGACAGTTGAAATAATGGCATGGACAATGTCCGGATAATCCCTTAAAAGGGCGTGTATATCTGCCGCCCTTACATGATTACGGGTGAGCGTGTAAATACATGACTGCCGGTCGAATACTGCCCCTTTCGAAACACTGTTTCCTATGTCAATTACCAGTTTCAAAATGAATTACAAAATAAATCAAATTTTCTGTAGTATCCCGATCGCTTCAGATATTGAATTTACGGGGTCTGTTGTCAGTGTCAGTTTCCGGTTTGTCTCCTTCATCCTGAACCTCCTGCCCTGGCCCTGCACAAAAGCCAGGACGGCTTTGAAGGTGGCTGTAGCATAATAACAGGAATCGGGGTTGCTGATAAAATGCATGATCATCAGGCCTTTTTTGAGGATGATTTTTTCAAAACCAAGCCTTATGGCCATCCACCTCAGCCTGACAACATTCAGTAGTTCTATGGTTGCTTCCGGAAGGGGACCAAAACGGTCCTGAAGTTCCTTTTCAAACCGCTGGAGCCCTTCTTCCGAGGCTATATTGTCAAGCACCCTGTATAACCTTAACCTTTCGGAATTGTTTTCAATATAGGCATCCGGGAACAGCAGGGATAAGTCAGTATCAATCTGGCAGTCAGAGACATATTTTCGGTCCACCGGCCTGTTGCCACCAGCCTCCCCGAATATGTCCGGGAATTCATTCTCCCTCAGCTCCAGTATGGCTTCATCCAGTATCCTGTGGTAGGTCTCAAACCCGATTTCGGCAATAAACCCGCTTTGCTCTGCTCCCAGGAGGTTCCCGGCCCCCCTTATATCGAGGTCCTGCATGGCAATGTTCAGTCCGCTGCCGATCTCCGAAAATTCCTCGATGGCCTTCAGCCGCCTGCGTGCCTCAGCAGTCTGCAGGTTGAGCGGCGGGGCCAGCAGATAGCAGAATGCCTTGCGGTTGGACCTGCCAACCCTGCCTCTCAGCTGGTGAAGGTCGCTCAGTCCGAAATGATGGGCATTATTGATGATGATGGTATTGGCATTGGGGATATCCAGTCCCGATTCAATAATGGTGGTGGAGATGAGCACATCATACTCCCCCTCAATGAATCCCAGCATGATCTTCTCCAGTTTCGATCCTTCCATCTGGCCATGGACGACTGCTATTTTCATATCGGGACAAAGACGGTTTACCAGGACCTCTATCTCTGCTATGTTCTGGATCCGGTTGTGGATAAAGAAAACCTGTCCCCCCCGGTTTACCTCATAATAGATGGCCTCCTTGATGATATCATTGTTGAAGGAGTGCAATTCCGTGACAATGGGATAACGGTTCGGCGGCGGGGTCCGGATGATGGACAGGTCCCTTGCCCCCATCAGGGATAACTGAAGGGTACGAGGGATGGGGGTGGCGGTGAGTGTAAGGGTGTCAACGTTCAGTTTCAGTTTCCTCAGTTTTTCTTTCATGGCCACCCCGAATTTCTGTTCTTCATCAATGATGAGCATGCCCAGGTCCTTGAACATCACATCACTGCCGACCAGCCGGTGGGTCCCGATGATGATGTCCGTCCTTCCGCTGGCAAGATCGGCAAGTGTCTTCTTCTGGGCAACAGGTTTCTTCAGGCGGCTGATGTAGTCAACCGTGCAGGGAAAGTCGCTCAACCTGTCACTGAAGGTTTTAAAATGCTGCAGGGCCAGGATGGTAGTGGGGACCATCACGGCCACCTGCTTGCTGTCGCTCACGGCTTTGAAGGCCCCCCGGATGGCCACCTCGGTTTTGCCGAAACCCACATCCCCGCATACCAGGCGGTCCATTGGAAAATCAGCCTCCATGCCTTCCTTGAGTTCACGGGTGGCTTTCAGCTGGTCCTCGGTATCCTCATACATGAAGGAGGCTTCAAGCTCGGTCTGCAGGTAGCTGTCCGGGGAAAAGGAGAATCCCTGCATGGTTTTGCGCTTGGCATACATATTGATCAGTTCCCTGGCGATGTCCTTGACCTTTTTCTTGGTGTTTGCCTTCAGCTTCTGCCATGCCCCGGAACCCAGTTTGTATATGCGGGGTGGCTCACTGTCTTTTCCCTTGTATTTGGAGATGCGGTGTAGGGAATGTATGCTGACATAGAGGGTATCCTGGTCCCTGAACACGAGTTTGACGGCCTCCTGTTCCCGGTCATTCAGGGTAATCTTTTCAAGGCCGCCAAATTGCCCGATCCCATGGTCAATATGGACCACGTAATCCCCCGGGTGCAATGCTGTAAGCTCCCTCACAGTGATGCTTTCCTTGCGGGTGAAATGTTCCTGGAGCTGGTAGCGGTGGTAGCGGTCAAAGATCTGGTGATCGGTATATATGCAGATCTTCGATTCATGGTCTATAAAACCTTTATGCAGGGTCGTAAGCAGGGGATTGATCCTGATCTCTGTATGGATATCTTCGAAGATGGAAAGAATCCGGTCGATCTGTTTCTGGTTATCAGATAGTATATATATATAATAACCGGCATCCTGTTTGAGCATCAGATCTTCCGCCAGCAATTCAAAGTTTTTCTGGAAGGCCGGCTGCGGGATGGTATTGAAGGAAAGGGCCTTGTCTGGTGAGTAAAAGACCTGGTGTCCGAATTCTATGATCCTGGATGATCCAAGAAGGGTGGTGAAGGTATTACCATCGATCAGGAAATCGTGCTTGCCGGTACCGGTCCGCTCAAAAATGTTATCCATGCGGTCTTTCACATAGGCCAGGTCATTGATCCACCAGGTTGTGTCAATCCCGAAATATTCCGTAAAGGGAATCATACCCTTCGCCGCAGCCGCTGATTCAGCCTGAAGTCCCATCAGGTCAGGGATCAGGGTTACCTGGTCCAGTTTTTCAACCGATAACTGGTTCTCAATATCGAAAGTCCTGATTGAATCAACCACTTCCCCGAAGAAATCAATCCTGTAGGGTCTTTTCGCAGCATAGGAGAAAACATCCAGGATGCTTCCCCGGATTGAGAACTGTCCGGGTTCATACACATAATCCACCTCCTGAAAATGGCAGGTTTCCAGGAAATCTGCCAGGAAACTGAGGGATAACCTGTCCTGCCTGCCTACCGGAAATGCATTATCCGCCAGGAAATGGCCGGAAACAGTTTTCTCAACCAGTGCTTCAGGGAAGGTGATGATGACCTGTCCCGCTGCATCCTGGCTTAATCTTTTCAGGACCTCGGTCCGCTGGACAATATTGTCGGAGCTCTTCTGGGTATACTGGACCGATCGCTTAAAGGAAGAAGGGAAGAACAGAATATCTTCATTTCCTGAGAGATTAAACAGATCATCATGGAAATAGGCAGCAGATTCCTTATCAGGCAGGATGAATACATGGTTTTTGTTCAGATCCTCCAGAAGGCAGGCCGCTATGACAGCAGGTGAGGAACCAGCCAGTCCATTCAGGTGAAGAATATTTCCCTCTTTTCCTCCCAACCATTGCTTCAGCGTGGTGATCTGCTGGCGTTCAACGTAATATGACAGAATCTCCCGCATGCAACCGCATGAAACCTTCATTTGTCCAGTTTAAATGTAGTATTTTTTTACTTTATTAATGTTGCTAAATTTGCCGTTTCTGCAACTCATTCTAATTACGTAACCATGATTGTCTTTAAATTTGGTGGTGCTTCTGTTAAATCTGCCAGGGCTGTAAAAAATGTTACGGATATCCTGCAAAGATATCCGGAGGATCGTATTGCCATCGTTGTATCCGCCATGGGCAAAACTACCAATGCCATGGAGGTGATCGCTGATCATTATTTCCATAAAAGGAAACAGGACCTCAGCAGGGCTGTTGCAGAGCGTAAGCACTATCACCGGGAAATTGTGGATGAACTGTTCCCGGAGAAGGGCCATCCGTTCCATGCTGAATTTTCAGCCCTCTTCGAAGCACTCGAGTCCAGGCTCGCCAAAGACCCCACACTGCATTATGATTTTGATTACGATCAGATTGTCCCTTTCGGTGAAATGATCTCGACGAAGATCATCTCTGCCTATTTAAATGAATCCGGGATTGAAAACCAGTGGATGGACATACGCAAGTACCTGAAAAGCAACAATGCATTCCGGGAAGCAAGGATTGACTGGGATCTGTCTACCCGGCTTGTCCGTAAGGGATTTCACTTCAGGGATGCCAGGATCTATGTTACCCAGGGATTTGTGGCATCCACCATTGATGATATAACAACGACCCTGGGGCGTGAGGGATCTGACTTTACCGCCGCCATCCTGGCCCATATTCTCAGGGCGGAACACGTGACCATCTGGAAGGATGTGCCCGGTGTACTCAATGCTGACCCGAAATGGTTTGACAATACCGTCAAGCTGGAAAAGATTTCCTACCTGGATGCCATCGAGCTGGCCTATTATGGTGCCAGTGTAATCCATCCCAAAACCATCAAACCCCTGCAGAACAAGAACATAAACCTCTTTATTAAATCATTTCTCGAGCCGGATGCAGAAGGGACACTGGTGGGGAACATCACCTATGACAAGTTGATACCTTCCTTTATATTCAATATGGACCAGATCCTGATCAGGATCTCCCCGAATGATTTTTCCTTCATTGCCGAGGATAACCTTGAAACCATTTTCGGATATGTTTACAAGCATGGGATCAAGATCAATCTGATGCAAAATTCGGCCGTCAGTTTCCAGATCTGCATCAATAACGATAAGCGGAAATCAAGGAACCTGATTGATGACCTTGAGCAGGATTTCAGGGTAACTTATGAAACCGGACTGGAGCTGATTACCATCCGGTATTTTGACCAGTCAACCATAGACCGCGTGATGATCAACAAGGATTTGCTGCTGGAGCAGACCTACAAGCAAAACATCCAGCTGATTGTCAGGGATAAGGGGTGATTTTACTGCTGGACGAGCTTTACCTTGAACAAGGGGTTGTGTCCCATATGCATGCCGAAACCATCGAAATGTTCAATGCCTAAACGGACTTCCGTAACCCTCTTGGTCATGGTATAAAGTTCCTGATCTATGTACCACCCTTCCACAAACTGGATTTTGCTGACCTGGTCCCGCGTAAACTCACCGTCCTCCTCCATTTTTCTGATCTTGCGCGTCGGGATGGGGTCGTCGTTAAAAATATCAAATGCCTTGAACTGCTCCTCGTAGAGACCGGTAAATATAAAATCGACCAGTTCCTGCCGGTTCAATCCTGCAAGACATTCCTCTGTCCAGTTATCCTCCGGATCATGATTCTTGATGACAACATCATATATGATCTGGTCGGCTACCTGCAGGGATCCTTTTTGTACTGTAGAAGACTGAACGTCTTCCGGTTCCTGTTTCCCGCTGCAGGACATCAACCCTATGACCAGCACGGGCATGGCGGTGATGAATAAAAATTGTCTCATAGATGGTTGATTATCTGTTAAAATGCAGGCGCATTCCCTGGATGCCCACTGAGAAATTGTGTTTGTACTGCCCTGCATCCCAGTGGTAGACCATGTGGCCATTCACAAAGGTATACAATACACGGGTGGTGAAGGTCTGGCCATCGAAAGGGGACCACCCGCATTTATACAATATATTATCCCGGCTGACTGTCCAAGGAGAATCATCCAGGATGACCAGGTCGGCAAAATATCCTTCCCTGATGAATCCGCGGTCCCTTACGCGGAAGATCCGGGCCGGTGCATGGCACATCTTCTCCACGAGGGTGTGCAATGGGAAGGTCCCCTTTTTATGTAATTCCATCATGGCTGGGAGGGCATGTTGCACCAGGGGCCCGCCGGAAGGGGAATTGAAATAGGACCGGTCCTTCTCAGCCAGTGTATGTGGTGCATGATCGGTGGCTATGACATCCAGTCTGTCATCCAGCAATCCCATTCGCAATCCCTCTTTATCCCCTGGTGTTTTGATGGCCGGGTTCCACTTTATCAGGTTGCCTTTCTTTCTGTAATCCAGGTCATCAAACCAGAGATGATGTATACAAACCTCCGCGGTAATTTGTTTCCTGTCTACCGGCAGCTGGCTGTTAAACAAATCCAGCTCTTTTTTCGTGGAGATATGCAGCACATGCAGCCTTGCTTTATGCCTGACAGCCAGTTCAACAGCTTTGGAGGATGACCGGTAACAGGCCTCTTCATTCCTTATCAGGGGGTGAAAGGAGGGAGACAGGTCTTCACCGTGCTGTTTTCGATAGGCTGAAGTTTTGTTGCGAATAATTGTTTCATCCTCGCAATGGGTGGCAATCAGGACCGGACTTTCAGCGAAAATACCTTCGAGGGCACGGTCATCATCAACCAGCATGTTCCCGGTGGAGGACCCCATGAAGATCTTGACACCGCAGGACTGATCCGGATGGAGTTTCCTGATTTCATCCAGGTTGTCATTGGTTGCCCCCAGGTAGAAACTATAATTGGCAATGGATTTCTCTGCGGCCAGTGCAAATTTTGCCTCGAGAGCGGCTATCGTTGTCGTTTGGGGCACCGTATTGGGCATTTCCATGAACGAGGTGATCCCTCCCGCTACTGCTGCCCTGGATTCGGTGAAAATTTCAGCCTTGTGAGTGAGTCCCGGTTCCCTGAAATGAACCTGGTCATCAATGACCCCGGGAATGACCAGTTTACCGCCGGCATCGATGGTCTGTCGCACTTCTCCGGGAACCGCCAAGCCCGGTTTGATGATGGCATGGATCTTTCCCTGGTGGATCAGGATACTCCCATTGAACACCTTACCTTCATTAACGATCCTGGCATCTTTGATGAGCCCGTCGTACATCATTTTATCTGGTTAATGCTGCCTTCTTGTAAGATTTGAACCAACTTGAGATTTTCATGGTGATTACTCCCCAGACTGCTTCATAGACAATTTTACCCGACATTTTGGATTTCCCTTCTCTCCTGTCTGTAAAAATGATAGGCACTTCCTCGAGTTTAAATCCGTATTTCCAGGCATTGAATTTCATTTCGATCTGAAAGGCATAGCCCTTGAACCGTATTTTATCGAGATCTATCGTCTCGAGGACCTTGTCCCGGTAACATATAAACCCGGCCGTCGAATCCTTGATGTTCATTCGGGTAATGAAGCGGACGTATCTCGATGCGAAATAGGAGATCAATACACGGCTCATGGGCCAGTTTACCACATTTACCCCCGTGATATAACGGGAACCGATGGCCAGGTCAGCCCCGTTTATACATGCATTGAAAAGGCGGACAAGATCATCGGGATTATGCGAAAAATCGGCATCCATTTCAAAGATAAATTCGAACCCGTTCTCAAGTGCCCAGTGAAATCCCATGATATAAGCTGTGCCCAGTCCCAGTTTCCCGCTTCGCTCCAATAAATGGATGCGCCCCTTGTGGTCTGACTGCATTTTTTTTACGGCCAAAGCCGTTCCATCCGGTGAATTATCATCGATGACCAGAATGTCAAATTGCGGTTCCTGGTTCAGCACCTTCCGGATGATCTTCTCGATGTTCTCGATCTCATTATAGGTTGGTATGATGACAATTCTTTTGTTCAAAATATGGCTCCTTAAAAAATATCTGTGAAGATAAAACTTTCTGTTCAAATATTCAGTAAACGGTTTAGCGGGGAGTTTATGTGCATAAGCAAGAAATTTTGGGGATATGGACCATGTACAATATCAAGCAGAAGGGCCCCGAAAAAAAATTCAATAAGTCTTGCATGATTTAAACAAATGTTTTTATATTTGCAGCCGCTTTGGGAACAAAGTTCATTTACAGACCGAATAAAATTTGCAGAGATCGGATTCAATGCTTATCTTTGCAGTCCCATAAAATTAGTTCTTTGAAAGATTGAAAAGGTTAGTACACAGCTAGTAAAATAGCCA
>Ga0111175_1109_pt1 | contig 20315 bp, 13 predicted proteins | sample DeeMarSWOR324_28_FD_80228 | JGI IMG/M metagenome (GOLD analysis project Ga0111175, IMG submission 80228) | Bacteroides sp. SM23_62
AAAGATGGCTTTTTCATTGGGGAAAAGGACAACTTCCTTTTTTATCCCTTCCCTTCCATTGAGGATCTGGAGGATAAATATTATTACTGGTGGAGGTCAGCCCTGGTCCAGTGTTTTTAAATAAGATTTCTTAAATCACCATAATCTCATTCACAATGAAGAAATATCCCTCGAACCTGAAAAACCGCCGTGATTTCGTGAAACAATCGGGACTCGCGGCCATGGGTCTGATGACCCTGCCTTCCCTCCTCGGATCATTCCGTTTCGCAGCCAGTCCCGATGTACCGCACTTTGGTCCCGCTGCCAACTATACACCCCGTATCAGGACTGCCTTCATCCGGCGTGAAGAAAATTACGGGATGAGGTGGCCCGGGGAAATATACGACGGTGAGGCAGCACGTAAAGCCTATATTGAAAAGATCCAGGTCGCTGCAAAGGAGCTGGGCATACAGGCCGACATATCCAGCAAACCCATTTATTCCCTTGAAGAAGGTGAAAAGTGGATACAGGCAGCGTTTGACGCAAAGACGGATGGTTTGCTGCTGGTCACACTCGACAGGCAGGAGCACACATGGCCGACGGTCGGAAAAGCCATCGGTCATAAATTACCGGTGGTGGTATTCTCACCGCTTGGTTCCTCGTTCACTACCAATACCAGCCTATATAACAAGAAGGAAGGAGCCTTCATCGCCTCTACCGATGATTTCAGGCAGGCCGAGTTCGGGATGAAGATGCTCAAAGCGGGTGCGAAGATCCGTGAAACAAGGTACCTGGTCATCATTGATGGGATTGATGAGGTTTCCGAGATCTCCCTGGAACACTTCGGGACCAGGCTCAGGTTCGTTCCGGCAAGCCATTTCATCGATCAGTATCAAGGCCTGATGGACAGTAAGGAGGCCAGGGAGCTCGCCCGGACCTGCATGAACCATGCCCGCCATATACATGATGTCAGCGAAGAGGATGTGATCAACGGGGCCAGGAGTTATTATGCCGTGACCCGCCTCCTGGAACGGGAAAAGGCCGATGCCGTGACAATGGACTGTCTCGGTGTACTGGGTCCACTCAAGATCAGCCTCCCCTGCCTGGCCTGGTCTAAGCTGAATGATTCCGGCATACCGGCCGCCTGTGAGGGGGACCTCGAAGCCTGCCTCACGCATTGTGTGGTACAGTACCTGTTTGACAAGCCGGCCTTCCAGCAGGATCCAGTGGCCGAAACCGCAAAAGGATGCCTGATCGGTTCACATTGCAGCTGTCCCACAAAACTGGCAGGATTGGATACAGAACCCGAACCATATTCCATCATGCACCACCATGGCAAACGGGATGCTACGCTCAAACCTGAATGGAAGGTGGGACAGGCGGTAACGGTTGCCGATCTGATTCTTCCCGTGAAGCAAAATTCCCTCAGGGAACCCCGGGTTGACTATACCGCAGGCAAACCCATAATGCTGATATCCACCGGTGAGGTAGTGGAACAGAAGTCCATTCCCCCCTCGGGAGGATGCGTGGTGGCCCCCATGGTGAAACTGCACGGGGTGGACAGCTACCTGGACTACCCGGGATTCCACCAGATGTTTTTCTACGGGAATCACAAACAAGAGCTGAAATATTTCAGCCAGCTATTCGGGATCACACCGGAGGTGATCTGATCCGCCTGCCCCGCAATTTCATTATCCTCCATACCTGAATCCATCAGGTTGGCGGGATGATCGCAAGTCCATGCCATGATTTCCAGTAAAACCGTATTTATTATTAATTTAGATATCGCTCTTAATGAATGGTAAATATTGAACCTATAAATACTACTAACCATGAAATCCAGATTAACAAAACTGCTCATTGGCATTGCCATTTTGATGGTATCCGTTTCCTGCCAGGAATCAAAATACCCGGGCCATCCAAGGATCCTGCTTTTTGAAGGGGAAGAGAAAGCGATTCATCAGCAGGTTGAGACAAGCGAAACCTGGGGGAAAATCCACCAGGCCATTATGGATGAATGTGAAAACATCCTTAATCAGGAACCACTCGAAAGAAAAAAAATTGGCAGACGGCTTTTGAGCGTATCGCGTGAGTATCTGCGAAGGGTGTTTTACCTGTCCTATGCCTTCCGGATGACAGGCGACGAACGCTTTTCGGCACATGCCCAACGGCACATGTTAAAGGCTGCGGGCTTCAGCGACTGGAACCCCACACATTTTCTCGATGTTGCTGAAATGACCATGGCCTTGGGGATAGGTTATGACTGGCTGTTTGATGTGTTGCCAGAAGCCTCAAAACAGATCATCAGAGAGGCCATTGTAAATAAAGGTCTAAAGCCTTCCTACAATGAAGATTATAACTGGTTCCTAAGGGCAGAGCATAACTGGAACCAGGTGTGCAACGCAGGCATGACCTTTGGCGCCCTGGCCATACAGGATGATTATCCCGGCCTTGCGGATTCCGTGATAGAACGTGCTTTTGAAAGCATTCCAAAGGCCATGGCTGATTACCAGCCTGATGGTGCCTATCCTGAAGGGTATGGATACTGGGGTTACGGAACATCTTTCAATGTTGTATTTCTCAGTGCGGTTGAAAAAGCACTGGGAAATGACAGGGGACTTTCAGCATCGCCCGGATTTTTGAAAACCGCCGGCTTTCTTCAACACATGCTGGCCCCTTCAAAATTATGCTATAACTGGGGCGATTGCGGGGCAAGGGGGAGCCTCAACCCTGCCATGTTCTGGTTTGCTGCAAGAAATGACGATCCATCCTTGTTATGGTCAGAACGCAGATTTTTAGATACCGATGATTATTCAATATTTGTCCGTGATAAGTTCTTGCCTGCCCTGATGATCTGGGGCAAGGATATCCGGCTGGAAGAGATCGGACCCCCAGTCTCCAGGGTCTGGACGGGACAGGGAAAGAACCCTGTTTGTCTCATGCGCACCTCGTGGACCGATCCCGATGCCATTTATCTGGGTTTCAAAGCCGGTTCGCCTTCGGTAAATCACGGCCATATGGATATCGGTTCCTTTGTTATGGAAGCAGATGGTATCCGGTGGGTTTCCGATTTCGGTTCCCAGAATTATGAATCCCTGGAGTCGAAAGGGATGTCGATCTTCGGAAGGACACAGGATGCACAGCGGTGGACCATATTCAGATTGAATAACTATGCCCATTCAACATTGACCATCAATGATCAGCTACAGCGGGTGGAAGGCTATGCGAAAATAGACAAACACTCGGAAAATGATGATTTCATGTTTGCTGTCTCCGATATCTCTTCGCTTTACAATGGCCAGTTAATAAAGGCTGTCCGGGGAGCAGGCATCAAGGATGGAAAGTTTGCTGTTGTCCGGGATGAGGTTGAAACACCTGACAAACCGGCCATGGTACGCTGGAACCTGGTTACACCGGCCAGGGTACAGCTGGGTGAAAAAGGAGCCATGCTGACCTTGGATGGAAAAACACTGTTCCTCAAGATCAGGGGACCGGACAACATCATAATGAAAACCTGGAGCACGGCACCGACCAATGACTACGATGCTGAAAATCCTGGAATGATCATGGTGGGGTTCGAATGCAAGCTGCCGGCAAATACTGCTGCATCCTTTGAGGTCCTGCTGGTTCCTGGAAAATCGAATGAAGATGCTGAATTCCTGAATATTACGCTGAATGACTGGTAAAAAGTGAACATCATGGAGAGAATAATATATTTTTCATTCCTGCTGGTTTTTGTCTGTTTATCAGGCAGATCTTATTCCCAGGTTTCCAAAGATGACATTGACAAAGCCATTGATTTCTCAGCATTGGAACACCCCTACCTGTATTTCACTGAGAAGGAGAAACCGGCCATTATGGACCGGATCGAGAATGATCCGGAAAGCAATGATATCTTCCGCAGATTGCAGGCAGAAGCTAAAATGTGGCTGGAAATGCCTGTTGACAGGAATATTCCCATCCAGGGCAAAAACACCCGGGCCGGCTGGTCGGAATATGACCGCGATGGCAAGTATGCCAGGTATTACAACAGCAACCGGAACAATGCCTTCAGCCTGGCTTTCCTCTACCAGATGACTGGAGAACAGAAATATGCTGATAAGGCATATGCATTTGCAGACGCCTTCTGCGATCTGACTACCTGGACACAGCGGGCCCATGAATTTCCGATCATATATTCCCGGATCATGCCCTGGAATGTACCGGATGACCAGGTCAATTTCAACTTTGATCATTTCAATGGAGATGCCGGCCGCATGATGGCCGCCGTCTATGACTGGCTATACCCGGCACTCAGCCAGGCACAGCGGGACCGGATCAGGGGTGCCCTGCTGGAAAAAGTGGTTACGCGGGTCAGGGGCGATTACGAATTTCACTGGTGGGCGACCGCATACCGCTGCAACTGGTGCGGTGTATGTAATTCCGGTGTGGGCCTTGCGGGACTGGCACTGCTGACAGAGCATCCCCAGCTCACGGATATCGTGGCAGAATCCTACAACCGGATCAACGATATGCTGAATGAACTGGGGATTGACGGGGGATGGCAGGAAGGAGGTGGTTACTGGAATTATGGGGTACATACATCGGCCTTTTTTGCTGATGCGCTGAAGCGAATGACCAATTCAAAATATAATCTCTTTGAAAATGAGCGGCTCAGAAACAATCCGGTAACTTTCCCGCTGCATATATCACTTCCGGGGAACCGTTCCCTGAATTTTGAGGATTCAGGGGGAGGAAGCTATATCGGAAGTCCCCATTTGATCAATAAACTGGCTGTTGAAACCGATAGCAGGGAAGCGGCCTGGTACCGCAATGAGTTTCTCGGGAATGGCAATGACATTTTTGACATTATCTGGCAACGGCCGCAAACAGATGGGAGTCCCCCAGCCATCCCATCCATCCATTTCCGTACCATAGCCTGGTGGGTGATGCGCAGTGATTTCAAGGACAGAAGCAAGGTACTTGTTGCCGGAAAAGCTGGGAAAAATGATGATCCACATCATGGCCATCTCGACATTGGTCATTTCGTGGTTTACTGGCAGGGAGAATATTTTATCCAGGATATCGGAAGGCGGGGGAGCTATGACGAGAAATATTTTGACGAAGCAAGGTTTGATTATCCCCAGGCATCCAGCACCGGGCATAATGTGCTGTTTGTAAATGGAGAAAAACAGATCTCCGGGAAGTATTATAAACAGCCGTACAATTATGATGTTGGCGGAGATGTTATTGAGTTTATCACCACCGGGGAGCAGGATTATGTGATCATGGACCCGACCAATGCATACCCTAAAAAAGAACTTAAAAAATGGCGCCGGCATGTGCTGCTGGATAAACCTGAAATAACACTGGTGCTTGATGAAGTTCATGCAGATCCGGGCGCCCTGATTGAAGTGCGGTTCCATCCGGGTGTTGATTATACCCTTGTGGAGGATTTTGTATTGCTGGAAGGCTCAGCAGGGAAAATGGCCATGATTCCATTGGTCAACCTGGATTATCAAATCAAGCCAGGGAAACATGCCTCCCAGTTTATCAATGCCACCAGTGACTTTTTCTGGATTGATTACCTTGACACAGAAGTCAGGACAAGGGATGAAGAAACCATTATTGCCACCCTGGTTTTGCCGGTATCTGACGTGGGTGAGGCTCAAGAAATTGTTTCCTCCGGAAAACTGGCCACTGACAGATCAGGAAATCTTTCCGTCTCCTTTAAAAGAGGAGGAGAAGCATTTCTATTCGACTTTATCCGTTCGAAAGAAGGTTTAACCCTGAAAAATAAACAGTAATGCATAAGATTGACCTATTTCTTGCCGTCTGCCCGGTAATCCTTCTCTATGACTGCTAACTGAAAAATCAAGTACCAATAGTAATTGATGAATCCGGGCAACTAGATCCGTGGTCCGTTTTCCAGTAAATATTCTTCTGCTTCTGCATTCCAGAGCCCGTCGTGCTGTTTTACGATCTTATGCAGGTTTGTAAAAATGGGATCCTCCCTGCCTTTTTCAGCAAAGTCCTCGATGGCTGTCAGTGGAAGATTGATATGGGTATAGATGAGTTTCTTGCTTCCCGGGATATCGGGCAGGTTGCAGGTTGCCTGTATCACGGCATTCAGTCCGCCGATATGGGTTACCAGGTACGCGGGACTGATCCGGCCGTCGGTCATCATCCGGATGGCGCGGCGGATATCATCGGTATTTCCGGCATTGGTAGCAACAATATGGGTTGCGTTATAGTGAACATTGTAAAAATTGAGCTCCGCCCTGAATTGTGTATCCGCAGGTCCCGCAAAAAAGTTCAGGCAGCCATCCGTGGCCAGCAATGCATCCGCCTGTTCGACGACGGACTTTACAGGGGCAAAAACGAGAATATCATCGTAACCCTTCTGATCACCGGTCAGTGACCTCAGGTATGCCTCCGGGTCTTCATGATCTGTGGTATTGACATAATGCAGTTCTATTCCCTGGCCGGCCGCCTCCTCCCTGGTGATCAGTCCCGCAATATAATCCAGCCGTTTCCGGTCGATATCCGTCACGACCAGCAGGGATGGCCTCCTGTCGGTGTGTATGATAAAATCTATGGCTGCCGTTCCCATGGGGCCCGCAGCGCCAAGCATCGCCATTTTGCCACCTTCCCTGATACCCATTTCATGTACATAGGACCCGAAACGGGTATGATAGTGGGCCTCGAAGGTTCCGGCCACGCAGGAATAGGGCTCTGCCAGGGAACTCATGAAATAGGAATCAGCCTCGAAGGGGATGATACAATCCTGCTGCAGGTAAACCTCCGGAATGATCACATGAGTGGCATCTCCACCGAAATAAGGGAAAGAATAGCCGGCCGCTTCCAGGGTCAGTTCCCCGAGTGCGGGCTGTACCGTGAATTTATCCCCCGGCTTGAATTTATGCTTCCATTTTTCCCCTACCTCCAGGATCCTCCCGGCAAATTCATGTCCGACTATGGTCGGGTTGCCGGCCACGTCGTTGGGCACCCTTTTGTGATCGGCGCCCTGCTTGGCTGCCTTGTATGATGACATGCAGAGGCTGTCTGATACAACTTCGGCCAGGATTTCGTCATCCTTCATGGCAGGCAATTCAAACTCCTCAAGCCTGAGGTCTTCCTTGCCGTATAAGCGAACTGCTTTGGTCTTCATATATGTTTATTCTGATCATCTCAACATGGTCTGTCCCCCGGTCACCGGTATGGCCTGTCCCGTTTCATATTCCTGATCCATGATATACAGGACGGCCTTCAGCACGTCCCCCACCCGGCATCCCCGGCCCAGCGGGACCTGCTCTTCATAGTACTTCCGGACATCCTCGATGGTTTCAGCGCCGGGCACCTTACCTGCGTTCAGGTATTGTACGAACAAACCGTTTTCGGGATCGGACCAGAGGGGTCCCTCGAAAAAGTTACCCGGACAGATGGCATTTACCTTGATCCTGTAAGGTGCCAGTTCCAGGGCAAAGGACTGGGTCAGTCCGATCCCCCCGAACTTGCCCCCGGCATAGGCAAAATTCTTTTTACTGCCGGTGAGTCCGGATTTCGAGTTTATCTGGATGATGTCCATATAGTATTCCCTGTCATATGCATGCTGCATCTTCATGATGTCCGAAGCATATTTTGTGCAGTAAAAATAGGCATTGTAATTGATCTTCGTGACCAGGTCAAAGGTTGTTTCATCCATTTCATCCAGTCCACCGGCACGCAGGATCCCGGCATTGCTGATCAGTACATCGAGTCCGCCAAAAGCCTCCACGGTCTTTTTCAAAAGATGCTGTAAGCTGTGGCTGTCTGAAACATCTGTCTTTACAAAAATTGCCTGGTTTTTCCTTTTGAGGCTGTTGAGTGTTTCCTTTAACTGCATCCCTGCCTCTTCATTGATATCGGCGATCACCACGTTTGCCCCTTCTTCGAACAACCCCCTGGCTATGCCGGCACCGAATCCCATGGCAGCGCCTGTAACAATGACCGTTTTATTCTCTGCCTTTCCCCTTCCCGCCTGGCCGGCGGCTGTCTTGCGCCGGTAATTTTCAACCTCCCAGGTATCGATGAACCGGATATCCCGTGGACTCATGACATGCGGTCCCCCGAACGATTCACTCAGCCAGGATATTTTCATCAGATCCTCATATACATCCAGGATGATATCAGCACCGGCTGCATTGTCCCCGACACCCACCATGCCGAGTCCCCTGACAAGGATCACCTTCGGTGCATATCCGAAATCCTTCTCAAACGCAGTGATAAGGGTTTGCAGTTCTTTGAGTATTTCCTCCGGGCTGCCTTTCGCTTCACAGTAAATATAATTTGACTTGCAATATACAATGATATCCGGGGTGAAGGGTTTACTGATCTTCTGAAAACTGCTGGCAGAACGGCTGAAATGTTCAACAAGCGCATTGTTGCGTACCCTCAATGTTTTGTTTTCCCCCGTTGACAACATCATACGAAGGGCCGGGAGAATATCAGTACTTAAGTCTCCGATTGGCAGGTCCCCTGCAGGCATCTTCTTTGTAACTGCAACCTCAAGTTTGGCAAATACCTCCGCGTATATTTTACGTATCTCCCCGGTAGTTTCCGCACCGGCAATGATCCCGTGATTCTGAAGCAGGATAATGGCCGGATCCTTTCCGGCTTTCATACGGTATTCCCGCAGCTGTTTTTCCACCTCCTTGAACAGTATGTAGCCGGGATCTGTATACGGGATGTACAGGGCCTCATCTCCAAAGAGTTTTAAAACATGGTCCGCTGCCTCATTGCTGCACATCAGGCCGTTTACCAGGGTGGGGTGAAGGTGGACCACAAATGTATACTGTATCAGGTCATGGAGGGAAGTTTCAACAGAGGGCCGGCGGTTTGTGGTAAGATTGGCCCCTGCCAGGCCATCCTTGATCTCACGCTCCCGCTGGAAGGGGTCTTCTGAGTATTCGTCGGTAGCGATTTTTCTTAATTTCTCACGGTCGAGCATGGCAAACCCTTCTTCGGTAATATCGGAAAGCGCGAAACCGCTGGCTTTGATCCATATCCTGTCAGCTGTTTTCATGGAGGTATTGCCGCCTCCTGCAATGACATAATTCTTATCCTGCCCGTAAAACCGGGAAATTTTTACCAGTTCCTGTAGATCTTCTTGCATGGGTGGTTATGATGATGTGAATTCCTTAATGACGGCATTGCCAAGGTCCCGGTAATGATCCTGGTTCTCAATATCCATGCGTCCCTGGCCATCGATAAAACCTTCCTGTCCCCTGGCCACCAGGTATTGATGGGCAGCCAGCATGCAGCATCCCTCATAGGACACCTTCTTCAATTCCGGAGGGAGGTCCTGATCCTTATTAACCTTCACAGTGATGGGGAACAGGCCCGGGGAATTATGCTCGGTCCCGAAAGAAATAATATACTTCTTCCTGCGGAAATAGTCCACGAACTCCTCCAATTTTTCAAGGCTGTTACGCAAGGGGATAAGCTCCAGGCAGGAAACACCAAAGGATTGAAGCACCTCGTCCATCCGTTCCCAGTTCCCTTCAAATCCCGTCATATTCCCGTTCCGGTCATCCAGCAAAACAGGGTAACAGGGTATTCCTCCTGCATCCAGGATAAAATCTATGATCCTCTGCAATTCCGGAAAGGCATCCTTATCCTCAGGCACAAAAGCCCTGCCACCTGCTTTGAGCAACACTGACCTGATCTCATTCTCCACAGCGGATGGATTATTCAGGGAAACGAACAATTTCCTGCCATCGAACAATAACATAAAAAAACTGTATATCTCATCAACCGTAAGATAGGATTCCATAATAGCTTCCCTGATGGCCCTGGCGATATGCCTTTCGCGAACCAGTTTATGGGCATATTTCCCCCGGATCTGCTCATAGGTGATATTGAACCTGGCATTTATCGCATGCAGATGGGCATCTGCCTTGTTGATCATTTCTTTAACCTGGACCTGGCTGCTGTGCTGCAGATCCTTGAGGAATTTGCTGTTCTCACTGGATACGGAAAGCGGATGCTTCAATGCCTTTCCGCTGAAATAGGTCCTGCCGGGGTTATTCGGATCGTTGACACGTATATCCTGCTTTTGCATATCCTGCATCAGTCCCATGAATTCAATATTGAAAAGTGGAAAGATCCTGTTCCGCAGTCCCTCAAGGGCAAACTCATCATACCCGTCTGCCGTATAAAAATCATTGATCCCGAGTACCTTCACCCCTTCCTCCAGGGCCATTTGGAACATCTGTTCAATGCTGTTAAAGGCACAGAAGGAGTTCGGGGAGTGAAGGTGCCCGTTCACTTCAGGTACCTGCCGGTCATGACTGTGCTTTCGAAGCAATGCCCCCGGTTCGGGTAGCTTTTGTATATAATCCATATTATATTCCCTTCACGGCCCTCCAGACCTTTTTCTCAACTGAAAAATCGTTGCTGACCCTGTGCCCTTTCAAGGGCAGGATCTTTTCATGGATGGCATCCACCATCCAGGCGGCCTGGGGAAAGAAATAATCTTCCAGCTCATGTGCCGGGATGATCCAGTTCCGTGAACCCACTACCACAGGCGGAGCATCCAGGTCATCGAAGGCCATTTCGGTAATGTTCTGTGCCATGTCCTTCAAAAATGATCCTCTTTCATTGGCATCACTGGTCAGCAGGATCCTGCCGGTCTTTTGTACCGATTGCAGGACCGGCTGGTAATTAAACGGTACCAGGCTCCGGGCATCGATCAGTTCTACTGAAAGGCCATGCTTCTCTTGAAGGATATCTGCAGCTTCCCTGGCCCGGTAGAGGGTAGCCCCGATGCTCAGTATGGTGATGTCATTCCCTGCCCTTTTGATATCCGGTTCCCCGAGGGGGATCTCGTAATAGCCTTCCGGGACCCCTTCCTCGTGGAATTCCTCACCAACGCCATAAATCCGCTGGCTTTCGAAAAAGATCACCGGGTCTGTACACTGCAGGGCAGCATTCATCAGTCCTTTTGCGTCGTAAGGGGTGGCCGGGAAGACCACTTTGATCCCGGGGATATGTGCCACCAGTGAGGACCAGTCCTGCGAGTGCTGCGCCCCGTATTTGGAGCCGACGGATACCCTGACCACAACCGGCATCTTGATGATGTTGCCGCTCATGGCCTGCCACTTGGGCAGCTGGTTGAAGACCTCATCGCCTGCGCGTCCGAGGAAATCACAATACATGATCTCGGGGATCACCCGTCCGCCACACATCCCGTAACCGATGGCCGTTCCAACGATGGCTCCCTCGGAAATGGGGGCATTGAAAAGGCGGTGATAGGGAAGCGCTTCCGTCAATCCGCGGTATACAGCAAAGGCGCCTCCCCAGTCACGGTTTTCCTCACCGTAGGCCACCAGGGTCGGATCCTTGTAAAAGCGGTCGATGATGGCTTCAAACAGTCCGTCACGCAACTGGTACTGTTTCATTCCCGAGTAAGGTTTCCCCTCGGGATCGAAAGCATATCGTTCCTTTGTCGAGATCTGCTTCACCCGCGGATTCTCCTCCATGGGGATGGAAACCTCGGGTTTCCGGTCCTCCATCCTGTCCAGTGAACCATTGGAGAACATCATCTCCCCGATCAGTTCTGCCGATTTAACCAGGTCCATGCGTGGAGAAATATCATCATTTACGGCTAATTGAATGGCCCATTTGACCATTTCTACGGCTTCCTCCTTGATCCTGTTCAGGGCCGGCCTTGCTGCTACGCCTGCATTCATCAGGTCTTCTCCGTAGGTGATGATGGAATCGACCCCCTGCCAGGCTTCCAGTTCCTCCTTGCTGCGATAGGTTGAGGCATCAGAGGGAGAGTGCCCGCTGAAACGGTAGGTCAGTACATCCAGGAAAACGGGACCCTGTTTTTGCCGGATCAAATCCATTTTCCTGCGATAGGCATCGATCACGGCCAGTGGATTGTATCCATCGATCCGCTCGGCATGCATATTCTGTTTGTTAAGGGCAGCACCCACACGGGCGGCAACTTCGTAGCCCATGGTCTCGCCACAGGTCTGCCCCCCCATCCCGTACTGGTTATTCATGATGTTGAAGATCAGGGGCAGACCCCCCTTCATGTCTCCTTCCCAGAGTTCATGGAACTGGTCCATCGTGGCAAAGGCCAGGCCTTCCCAAACGGGACCGCAACCCAGGGATGCATCCCCGATATTGGCCACCACAATGCCCGGCTTCCGGTTTACCTTCTTGTACAATGCCGCACCCACGGAGATGTCTCCGGATCCCCCCACAATGGCGTTGTTTGGATAGATGCCGAAGGGCGTAAAGAAGGCATGCATGGAGCCCCCGAGTCCCTTGTTAAACCCTGTCTCCTTCGCAAAGATCTCTGCCAGGGTGCCATAGATCAGGAAACGGATGGCCAGGGATTTCACATCTCCCTTGTGGTCCTTTTCCACGATCCCCAGGATCTGTCCACCGAAGTAATGCTTCATGATATCCATCAGGGGATCATCATCGAGCTTCTGGATGGCCGATAATCCCTTCGCCAGGATCTCTCCATGGGAACGGTGGGATCCGAAGATAAAATCATCCTGGTCCAGCAGGTAAGCCATCCCCACGGCTGAAGCCTCCTGTCCGATGGAAAGGTGGGCCGGTCCGGGATGATTGTAAGAGATCCCGTGGTATTCACCCGTGGTCTTGATCAGGTTCAGCATGGTCTCGAACTCACGGATGATGACCATATCGCGGAAAATCCTGATAAAATCTTCCTTGGAAAAATTGACCTTTTCCTCTTCAATGGATTTGTCGTAGGCGTTTACCGGTATCGGATCTATTTCCAGGGTTCGTGGCTTCCTGATCTTCTCAGGATCTATGAATTGTCGTTTGGGCATTTTATTACAGTTTTATCAATTCTTGATCAAATGTCTCAATTTCATTCTTTATCTCGGCCAGGAACAGGGTGGCGGGTCCGCCGTCCAGTGCCCTGTGATCATAGGTCAGTGAAAGACCCATGCAGGGCACAAATCCAAAGGCTCCTCCTTCCAGCTGGGCAGGCCGCTGGACAATGGTGTTCACCCCCAGGATCCCTGCCTGGGGAAGGTTTATTACCGGGGTGAACATTTCCACCCCGTAGGCGCCCAGGTTGGAAATGGTGAATGATGCTGCTTCGGGCTGCAGCAGGTCCGGATCCACATTACCGCTCCGGCAGGCTGCAGCCAGCCGGGAAAGCTGGGCTGAGAGTCCGGGCAGGGAAAGATCATCAGCATTCCTGAGGGCCGGTACCATGAGTCCACGTTCGGTATCCACGGCCATCCCCAGGTGAACCTTCCTGAAATACCGGATGGAATCACCCAGGAAATGTACATTTACATCCGGATGCTTCTTCAGGGCCCTGATGAGGGCATAACAGACCATGTCATTCAGGGTGATATTGTATTCATAACCTTCTGCCTGCCATTCTTTAACCTTGTCCCGGAGGGAAAGGATCTTCCGGGCATCTGCACTCAGGTGGTGGGTGAGCTGGGCCGAATTTTGCAGGGAGGCATGCATGGCCTTTGAGATCAGCTTGCGGATATTGGTAAGGGTTCTTACCTCTGAATCCTCCGTGAAGGAAACGGCCGGAGCTGGTTTTTTGGGTTCTGCGGGTGCCGGTGCAGCTTCCCCCTCGGCTGATACCGGAGCTGCCGTCGAAGGAACTTCTTCCTGGATGGGTTGTGCTGTGGCAGGAGCTTCCGCCGAAGTTGATGGTTCGGCAACCGGTGCTGCAGTATCAGGAGGCTCTGCTGCAGCAGGAACGTATTCAGCAGCCGGAATCCCTCCATCAATAATGGCCTCAACATCCCTGACAATGATCCTTCCATATGGACCACTGCCCGTGATACCGTCTATGCTGATCCCCTGATCATCGGCCATCCTGCGGGCCCTGGGAGAGATCCTGATCTTTCCATCCATACCCGGCCGTGATGTCTCCTGCACTGATACACCGGCCGTCCCGGCAGCAACCGTTGCCGGATCTGTTGTCGTTGACTGCTCAGGCGCCGTTGCAGCTTCAGTGGATAGAGGTGCTGCCTCTGTACCGGTACCTGATGTGAAAGCAAGCGGCCTTTCAACCGCTTCCCCGGGTTCGCCGATAACGGCTACTTCTGCCAGGACCGGTACCTCATCACCTTCCCTGTAGAAAATATCCAGGAGGATCCCTTCTGCCTGGGCCTCCTCCTCAAAAGATGCCTTGTCCGTTTCATAGCTGAAAAGGATATCACCAATTGCTACTTTGTCCCCTTTTTGCTTATACCACTGGGTAATGATGCAGGTCTCCACTGATTGTCCCTGCCTGGGTAAGATTACCGTTGTTGCCATAGTCAGTGTTTTAGCTACTTGTATATACAAGTACAAAATTAAGATTAATTATTGAACTGCAAAGCGTTTTGGCAAATTATTTATATATTTTTGTAAAATATTGATTAACTGTTGTTTTAAAAATTTTTATTATTATATTTGCCAGTACGACACTTTATAACTTATCATTACAATAAATTTTATATGTAATTACATGTAAAGCGGTTCATGGTCAACCAATCAGCATACCAGTTACCCAGGTACAGGGAGCTTTACGAGCAGTTGCGCCGGCATATTGAGGACGGGATATATGGTCCCGGGGACCTGCTTCCGTCGGAAAATGAATTGTGTGCGGTCAACCAGGTCACCCGTCCCACTGTGAGAAGGGCCCTGGATCTGCTGGCCAACGAAGGGTATATTAAAAAGCACCAGGGATTGGGATCCGTTGTACAGAATCCCCCGAAAGGGATCGGCATTTTATCCTTTTCCGGAACCACATCCGCCATCGGGAAGGAAAACCTGAAGACCGATGCCATTGTAAAACCCTATGTCAGGCCCTGGCCCGATCATTTTATTTTTGACCTGACGGATATCGAACGGGAATCGGGTTGCATCTATTTTGAGCGGCTCAGGTATGTAAATGACATTCCCGTTTTCTATGACCTTTCCTACCTGCCGAACATAAACCTGCCCCGCTTCACTTCCCGGAACCTGAACAATGCTTCCCTGTTTGATATCTTAAGGGAACATTACCGGATCGAGATCAAGGGAGGCATGCAATACATTGAGGCAGAGAAAGCTCACAACCAACCGTCTGGATTATTATGTCTATTCAATCCTCTTTTGCAATACTGAAGAGCATAGTTTGTACGGGGAGTTTTGATCCCTTTACAACCTGTCAATTTCACTTTTGCCTTATCATCATTTATTGGGATAATTTATAATCATTGATCATTAACCCTGGTGATAGATTCAGTCTTTTTATCAATTTTCTTATCATCCCAACTTCAGCTTCATCACCTTCCGGCGAACCGATGGGTGCATTAAAAATTACATCAAGCCTTTTTAATGCATTATCATAATCAGTTTCTGATTTAATAGGAGTTATTTTCAGTATCTTTAAATACACTGGAATCACATTGATACAATACCAACTTCTCATGAAAACATCAAAACGCAAGGGAGGCTATTTACTTTTTTCGATCTATATTTTGATTCATGGCTGTTCCAGCCCGACATCCGAGATATCTCCAAACCTTGCATTGATCCGGGGAGATATTAATGGTGCCATCATTAAATCAGGCAGGAACCGGCTTGTCGTCTATGGTGATCCGGCTCATGTGCTGTCCGGAGCGGAAATGGTATTGTTTACACACGCACGCAGAGATGTTATATGGGCAGGAAGGAGCCTGGTTATGAACGGGGCGAAGGCCATTGTTCCCTCCGGTGAGGCAGGCCTGTTCACCAGGGTCGATTCATGCTGGAACGATTTCAGCAGTTCCCGGTATCATGATTACAATCAGCAGTCTACAAAATGGCCCACGGAACCTCTCAATGTTTACCGGCGTGTCAGGGGCGGTGATTCCATTCAGTGGCACGGGATCCCGATCAGGGTTATTGACAGCAAAGGATACACAAGGGGAGCCGTTACCTATATGATTCACATTGATGGCATGGATGTTGCGTTTGTGGGGGACTTGATATACGGCGATGGCCAGATCCTGGACATTTACAGCATGCAGGATCATATACAGGAAGTGAATGTCCGGGGTTATCATGGTTATGCCGCCCGGATAGCCGACCTGATCAACAGCCTTGAAAAAATAGCGGTACTGGAACCTGATATCCTGGTACCTGTGCGTGGTCCAGTTATCGAGGAACCTGATGAAGCCATCGGAAAACTGATCAGCCGGCTCCGGCAGCTTTATGAGAATTACCTGTCTGTAAATGCATTCCGCTGGTATACAGGTCAGGAAAAACACGATATAATGGCAGCAAGGGTATTGCCCGTGGATATGCCTGTCGACTGGATGCCCTTCGCCGAAACCGGGGTAAATCCGCATTGGCTGGTTCACCATCTCAATTCAAAACTCATCATCTCCGGGGATGGTGCCGGATTCCTGATTGACTGCGGTGTGCAAGGAGTTTTCAACGACATGATGAAGGTGGAAGAAAAGTTCCCTTGTTCACATATTGAGGGAATGTTTATTACACACTACCATGACGATCATACCGATTACGTAAATGGGATCCGGGAAAAATACGACTGCCCGGTCTATGTGACACCGGAACTGGAGGACATACTCAAGCACCCCCAGGCCTACCGTCTGCCAGCCATGACCTCCACACCGATAGAAGGCCTGGTCAGGGTACCTGATGCTTCCATTATATCATGGAAGGAGTTTACATTTACGTTCTATTACCTGCCGGGCCAGACCCTCTATCATGATGCCATGCTGGTTGAGAAAAAAGACGGTGAAAAAATCCTACTGGTTGGGGATTCATTCTCACCGACGGGACTCGACGATTATTGCCTGCTAAACCGGAATTTTATCCAGCCCGGAATGGGCTATCTGTATTGCCTGGATATGATTCGTAACCTGCCCGGGGACTGCTGGATCGTGAACCAGCATATCGAACCGCCCTTCAAATTCACCGAGGAACAACTGGATTTCATGACAGCAAAACTTCATGAACGAAAAACCCTGATGCATGAACTCTTTCCATGGGATGAGCCCAATTATGGAATTGATGAGAGGTGGGCGAGGATGTATCCTTACGGCCAGACAATCCAGCCCGGTGAATCGGCCACGGTCAGCGTTGTCATCCTCAACCATAGTGACCGGACCAATGAATACACGATCCGTCCGGTTCCCGGACCGGATGGCTTGACTGTTCTGCCGGAACAGATTGTGATCAAAGTGCCCCCAAAAGGGGAAGGCAGGGCAGATTTCATGCTGCAGGCATCCGATGATGCATCTCCCGGGATCAGGGTCCAAACGGTGGATATAGGTTTTAATGGGTGGAATCTGCATGAATGGTGCGAGTCCATAATCGAAGTACAGGTCCCCTCCTGATCCGTAGCCTAAAAACTTTCTTCTTTAAGCGCTGCAATTAGCAAATACCCTGATTCATTTACCCATCGTGCAGGGATTTCAAGCCTGTTCGGATCACATCTGTATCGATCAGTATTTTATGCACCTTGCAAATATTTATCTGGTTACAAAGAATATATTAGAAGTATCTTCTTAAAATAAGATGTGATTTGCAGATTGATATTAGTTAAATCAGGTTTATTTTTACTTGGAATTAATACCAGCATTATGAGATACTTTCAATCAGCAATATTTGTTCTAATGGTTGCCGGATTAAGTTCACAGATTGCAGCAGTTAACACGGACGAAGGCACTGTTAGTAATCAGGTCACCGACATTGTGGTTGTTTTTAAAATGCATGTCGACATAGGTTATACAGACTGGACGGAGGGAGTTCTTCAGAAGTATTGTAATGAGATGCTGGAGGAAACATTGAGTTCGATTGATGAAACATCGAATTTACCAGCCTCTGAACGGTTTGTTTGGACTATTCCTGCCTGGCCGTTGAAGTATATGCTTGATCATTGTTCTGCAGAGAAAAAGGAAAAACTGGAAAAAGCGATCCAGGATGAGCGGATTGTTCCTCATGCACTTCCGGTAACTTTTGAAACAGAAGCCAGTGACCTTGAAAACCTGGTGCGCGGGCTGTCCTACGCTTCTGAAATTAACAAAGCTTACGGTTTACCCCAGGCCCGGGATGCCAAACTTACCGATGTGCCAAGCCATTCACGTATACTACCAACAGTACTTAAAAATGCAGGTGTCGATTTTCTCCATATTGGTTGTAATCCTGGCTCTGCTTCGCCTGAAGTTCCTGTTTTGTTCTGGTGGCAGGGCCCGGATGAGTCACATCTTTTAACATTTTACTGGTCAGAGTATTACGGTTCCGGTATACGCCCGCCCGATGGATGGCCCCATAAAACCTGGCTGGCTATGATTCATACGCATGAAAACACAGGAGCACCGTCACCTGAATAGGTTGCTGAATTAATGAAAACCGCTAAAAAAAAGATGCCGGATGTAAACATAAAAATCGGTCGCCTTTCTGATTTTTATGATCTTCTGATGAAAGAAGAACCAGAACTGCCAATAGTAACAGGAGATATGCCCGATACCTGGATTCATGGATATATGTCCATGCCCCGTGAGACAAAACTGAGCAAACACCTGCAGCGTGAAACTTACCATACAGAAATCCTGAATTCACAGCTGAAACTATGGGGATTAAGTAATCATACAATTGGATCATATATTGATGAGGCTGTTGAAAATATGATCTTATATGACGAGCATACTTTTGGCGCTGCCATGACACATGCAGATCAACATAAATGGACATACAACGATGAGTTCAAGATAAATAAATCCCTGGGGAACTATGATTTTATCGAAGGAACATGGATTGAAAAAGCCAACCGCATCAGAACGGCTGAAAAAATCATTGTTCCTTTGATGAAAAACCAGTTGAAGAAACTGGCATCGTCTGTAAATGTTGAAGGGAAAAGAATTGTGGTGTACAATCCATTGCCCTGGTCGAGAAGTGGCAGGGTGAATTTCTTTGCCGGAGTGTATCAGAAGAGATTTAAAATATATGGTTTGAAAAATGCAGTTACAGGAAAAGTGATACCTGTCTATGAAGATTATAACCTGGTTTCTTTCGATGCTGATTCAGTACCTTCCCTGGGGTATAATACGTATATACCTGTCCTGGAACCAATGAATAATAGAACATCCCTGACGATCGATGAGTATGATAACCTCCTGGAAAACAAATATTTCAGGCTGCAAATCGATACGCTTAATGGAACCCTGTCTTCTGTATTTGACAAACGAAAAAACAGTGAATTAGCCGATCAGGATAGCGAGGAAGGTTTTGGGCAATATGTACTGGAGCGACCAGGTCAGGAAAAAATTGATGCCTACAATGAAGCCTATATAAAGCCAGGAGCCGAGCATTGGGCGAATGAGGAGATGATACGACCTGGCGTCCATCATAAGGAAAGCATGGTTTACAAAGGAAAATGTATGAAAATTGTTTACCTAGACATGGGAAATGCTGTACGTGCAAGCGTTTTTGGAAAGCTGGATGATCCGGATTCTCAGCATTTTATTATAACCTATACATTATATGAGAACCAACCATATATTGAAATAGTATGGGGCGTTGATGGGAAAATACCACATCCTCTGCCAGAAGCCGGATGGCTCACATTTCCATTCAATGTGGATAAACCTGAATACCGGCTTTATCGTACCGGTTGAATTGTAGATCCGCAAAGGGATTTTGTCGAAAGTACAAATCAGGATTTCTATTTTCTGAATACTTCCATGGCTTTATTTAGTGATTCGGGTAAGGGAATGGTGCTAAATTGTCCCACTTCCCCAGGCATCAGTATTGACAATCCCGGGCTTTTCCGGTTTTCTGGGAAAAAACGGTTAACTACAGGTAAAGTGTTTGTGAATCTGTTTAATAATCAATGGGGAACCAATTTTACGGAATGGATCGAAGGTTCATTTTCCCAAAAAATGTATATCTGGAGTTTTGACCGGTACAATGCTGAAAAGAATTTCATTACACTTTCTGAAGAAACACGGAGTCCGATGAAAGGAGTATTTTTTGATGGCCCGGAAGGGGAGATTCCCGTGACACAGGAGGGGATTTCTTTGAATCGCAAAGGGATACTGGTAACTGCTTTTAAACCAGACCTGAATAGGGATGGCATGGTACTTCGCATCTGGGAACAGGCTGGAAATGGCGGATTATGCAAAGTAACCTTACCAAAAGGAAGCAGCTATAGCATTGCATATCCGTGTAATCTGAGGGAGGAAATTACCAGGGATGAAGGGATTGCCATTTCAAATAATTCATTTCAATTTATGATAAAGGCCAATCAACCAGCATCCTTTATCCTGAAATAATCTAACAAAAGTGCCTGAAGGGAAAAACCAGAGATGCTATTCTAT